>WLWD01006082.1_pt1 | contig 116472 bp, 74 predicted proteins | sample 6712731 | NCBI WGS metagenome assembly WLWD01 (sample SAMN12718690, study PRJNA576275) | sponge metagenome | isolation source: marine sponge | host: Mycale hentscheli | place: New Zealand: South Island, Marlborough, Capsize Point | collected 2014-11-01
TGGTGATGAAGGGGGTTGGGGGTGGCTGTGAAGGGGGTTGGTGGTGATGAAGGGGGTTGGGGGTGGTGATGGGGGTTGGTGGTGATAAAGGGGGTTGGGGGTGGTGAAGGGCGTTGGTGGTGATAAAGGGGGTTGGGGGTGGTGAAGGGGGTTGGGGATGGTGAAGGGGGTTGTGGGTAGTGAAGGGCGTTGGCGGTGATGAAGGGGGTTGGGGTGGTAAAGGGGGTTGGGGCGGTGAAGGGGGTTGACAGACAGACAGACAGGACTACTGTAACCGCTCACGTGCATGCCTTGCTGAGGGTTAATAAAAAAGCAACACTAGTCTGATACAATCACAATTTGTGGGTACTAAGTGACACATACATTAGGGGGCTATAAAATGTAACAGATTGCACTTTCTCTTCCTGCTCTTCACCCCTTTCCCCTCTCCTTCCCCCCCCCCTCCCACAAGTATTTTTAACCCTGACAAAGGCTGGGCAATCAGCCTTCATTAATATTGTACTCTTTATAATTTTTATCATATGAAATAAAGCAAGATAAATCAAACTTACCTAATGAAATGTTCTCACATATTAGGTAAGATTAGAGTGGGTGAGTGCAAACACTCATTTCATCTGGGCAATTGATATTTCTACTTGAAAAAGGAACATTTTGTTATTTAAAGATGCTCATGTGAAAAATTATTTCTTCCAGGTGCAATTTCGGTGTGGTTTGAGTTAATCTTGTTTTCATTTACTAATGCTATGTATATCAGTTAAAAATTGCTTAATCTTTATATTAATATTTAAATTTAAACTCAACATGTTATCTATTCATTCATTATAATTGTTCAGGGGGCGTAACTTCCTGAGCTGTGATTGTAAGATTGTATTGGGGCGTGTAGTTGGTTATGTTCGAAGGACCAGGCGCTATCTAGATCTCGCTGGCCAATAGAAAAGTGAGAGAGGCAGCCGCTGTCACTTAGAGCAATTGCAGCCTTCTCTCAAACCCCAAAAGCTGGCACTCCCACAGTTATCTTAATAGGTACGGGCTTTAAACTAGATAGACAAACTCGGCATAATAATTGAACACTTTAAAAGATGAATGGGTGGTACAGAAGTCAGTGGTAAGCGTATGAATATCATTACTGCATGGCTGTGTGTATGATGACCATTAGTTAGTGTTAATTGGTTCTAATTGGTTTTAATGTTTGTGGATGACTTCATATTCTTTGCGTGTTCTTGTGCTGTCTGGTGTGCTGGTTCAGTCTCCTGATGGGCAGACCTGAACATACTGGGGGGGGGGGGCGGAGGTGAAGGACCGTCCTCCTTCATGAAGGGAATCAGATGAACTGTAGCTCGTCTGAGTGTCTTCCCCTGGCAGAGAACATCAACTACCCGGATGACTCCGTCGCTGCCTGGATGTGTTGCCGTGATCCTGGCGAGTGGCCATTGTCGATAGGCCATGGATTCGTCACGGAGGAAGACTATCTCCCCGATCCTGAACTTGTGGTTGCTTTTGTTGTTGCCGTGTTGGCGTTGAATAGACTGGAGGTACTGCTTTTTCCAGTCATGCCATAGGTCTTGAGTGAGGCGCTGGGTGAGCTGCCAACGCCTGAGTGTAGATATCTTCGCCTGCGAAGTGATACCTGGGTGAGGTGCGACCAGTGGGCGTCCAATTAGGAAGTGTCCAGGCGTGAGTGTTGTCACCTCTGGATCAGTGGATTCGATTGGTGTTAATGGCCTCGAATTGAGGATGGCTTCGATTTCGACGAGTACTGAGGCGAGCTCGTCTGTCTTTAATCGGTGGGCTGGAAGGCGTTTCCTCATGAGTAGCTTCATCTGCTTGACTGCTGATTCCCAGAGACCGCCCATGTGTGGAGTCCTGGGAGGGATAAAGTGCCATTTGATGTGATGTTGACATGCGTAGTCGGAGATGGAGTCTTTGGATGATTGTAACATCTGCTTGACTTGCTGGAACTCGTTGTGGGCTCCTACAAAGTTTGTGCCATTATCTGAATGTATTTCTTCCGGAGTACCGCGTCTGGAACAGAATCGTCTCAGTGCTGCCATGAACTCCTCGGTGGATAGATCTTGGCAGAGCTCAATGTGTATTGCCTTGGTGGTGAGACAGATGAACAGACAGGCATAGGACTTTACCATGACAGGTTTGCGGGTGTGTCCTTTCCTCGTGATGAATGGCCCAGCGTAGTCGACTCCGGTGATAGAGAAGGGTGGAGCTGGCATAGTTCTGGAGGATGGGAGGAGTCCTGGAGATTGGTGAACGCCTCTGTCGTAGGCTCTCTGACATCGTGCACACTTCCGGCTGAGACCTTTGAGAAAATTCTTGATCCCAGGGATGTAGTAGTCTTGGTTGACAATGGATAATAGAGTGTTGGATCCCGGATGTAAATATCGAGTGTGAAGGTTGTTGATAAACAGACGGGTGAGTGTTGATTGAAGAGATAGAGCAATTAACTTCCTAGGCTGACTTGGGTCCTGGAAGTCGCGAACTCGAGTTGATAGAAGTAGCATTCCTTCTTCATTGAGTGAGAGTTGAAATTTCCTGAAGGCGTGTCCCTTGGGGAGCGGTTTGTCCTTAGAGATGGCGTTGAATACCTCAGGAAATGTTTCGTGCTGTTCTTGAGCGAAGAGCTTGTTTTCTGTCGATTTGTATTCGTTCGACTGCAGACAAGGATGTTTGTTCCTTTTGCTGGCAGACGTCTTGCAATTGAAAATGAAACGTCTACACCATGAGAGAATTCTGATCATCTGATTGTAGTCTGAGAATGTTTCCCAGATTTTTGGAGTGGGTGTGGCAGGTGCTGATAGAATCACAGATTTGACTTCTGGAATTCTTGCTGGAACCTCAAACTGTGGTGCCGGCCATTCTTGTTGAGGCAAGTTAATCCAGGGAGGACCCTTCCACCATAAGGTTGATTGGATGAGGCTATCGGCTTGGAGTCCTCGGCTGAGCATGTCTGCTGGATTGGATGCTGACGATATGTGACGCCAGGGAATGTTGGGAACGAGTTTGTGTATGTTGTGAACTCTGTTGGCGACGAAAGTGTTGAGAGAATTGGGTGCCTTTCGAAGCCAGCACAACACAATGGACGAATCGCTCCAGGCAGTGATGACTGAAATGTTGAGTTGAGTTGAACAATAGTTGAGGAGTTTTGCTAATAGGTAGGCAGCCGTGAGCTCCGCCCTCGGAATTGTGAGTCCTTTGAGAGGAAGAACTCTGGCCTTGGAAATGATGAGGGACGTGTCAGATGTGCCGTCAGAGAATGTCTGCTGGAGATACACAACTGCGCCGTAGGCTTCTTGAGATGCGTCAGCGAAACCATGTAATGTTTGGGTGATGACATCGGATGAATTGGAATACTTCCTAGGAACTTGATGACTTGAGATGAGAGAGAGTTGGGATTTCCATTGGCTCCATTGTTCAACGATTGCTTCCGGAGGTTCTGTGTCCCATCCAACTTGCAACGCCCACAGCTTCCTCAGGAGTATCTTTCCTGTGATGGTGTAAGGTGAAAATAGTCCTAAGACATCGAAAACTTTGCCCAAGTTGGAGGCGATGGTTCTCTTTGTCGTCGGTTGATCAGCTGGGATGTCGGGGGTGGAGACCGAAAGTTTGTCATTGTTTACATTCCAATGAATGCCCAAAGCCTTGATTGGCTTGTCACCTGGAGATATCTGTAGATCGGCTGTCTCAACAATGTGTTCAGGAATGGTGGCCTTGAAGGAGTCGTCACTAGTGCGCCATTTCCGGAGGGTCATGCCCGCGATGCTGAGCAACTGGCAGAGATGTGTCCTGATGTGCACAGCTTCCTCGATCGTAGATGCTCCCGAGAGATAATCGTCGACATAAAAGGAAGTCAGTATGGCTCTGCTGGCTTCGGGGTGTGACTCAGCATGTTTCTCTGCCAGGTGGCGTATGACCTGAGTGGCCACGTATGGAGAGCAACGAACTCCAAAGGTGAGGCGGTTCATCCGGAGGTCCTTGATGATGCCATCGTCGTCCCTCCAAATGAACCGGTGGAAGTCCTTTTCATCGTTGTGCAGCTTTATCTCTCGGAACATCTTGCTGATGTCGGCTGAGAAACCGATGTTGTGACGTCTGAATTTCAGCAAGATGTCCGAGAGTAGGGGGTACAGATTGGGGCCCTGCTGCAGTGTATCGTTTAGGGAAGCTCCGCTGCTGCTGGCTGCTGAGGCGTCAAACACCGGCCGGACCTTGGTCGTGGTTGACGTGGCTTTGAAGACGCCATATACCAGAAGATAAAAGTGGTCGTTTGCCATGTCAGCTGCTGGAACTTCCTCTGCGTGGTCGAGCTGAATGTATTCTGAAAGGGCTGCATTGAACTCAGCAGACTTCCCTTTCTTGTTAAGTGACTTCTCATTCTGCTGGAAACGACGGACAGCGAGGTTCCTCGAAGTCCCGAGTGCTGGTGGGTTGCTGATGCGAGGAAGCTTGACGATGTACCGACCGTCGGAGTCTATCTGGTGGGTATCGAGGAAGTGTTGCGTGACTTCCTCGTCATTGGGCGACAAGTGAGACAACTCTGGGGTTCTATCGAGCTCCCAGAGTCGTGAAAGATCAGCCTGAAGGTTGTCTTCAGCTATATGTATTTGAAAAACGGATGTCTGAGGGGGAACGTGATCCAACGGGCCTGTGACCGTCCACCCGAAAATGGTGGGCTGGGCTGCTACATCTGAGCTGGCTCCTTTTGTGAGCGAACCAGTGACGCAGTTGCTGAGATCAACTCCTCCCAGTAAGATGTCCAAACGTCCTCCAAACTCTAAGTCAGCAAGCGGAAGTCCTTTGAGGTGGGCTTCCGACTTGACTGCCTCAATGTTGGTAGGAGGTGGAGCTGAAGGCAGACTGCTGACCACGTTGAACTTCGTCGTGATGCTGTCTGCTTGATTGAGCGTAGAGTGTAGTGTGAGCTCTACGAAGTGCTTGCTGACTCCTCCCCCACAGGCGCCAGTGATTGTCAAACGTCGTGGGTGTCTCTGGAGCTTTAACCTGGAGGCAAGACTTTCGGTGATGAGGGACGAAGAAGCTCCAGTGTCGAAGGCAACTCGTACGTCACTGTTTCTGTCACCGTTGACTGCCTTGGCGATGGCAGTGTGTAAGAAGGACACCTTCGGTGGTACCTGTTGGTTGGTTGAGGGTTGAGAAGAATCGTTGAGCGCGATGAGGTTGGTTGTATTCGTTGTAGTAGTCGAACTTGAAGTCGAATTCGTTGATGGAAGGTGTAAGAGGGTGTTATGTTTTCCGTTACACTCCTTGCACGTATAACTGGACGGGCAATCGGAAGCTGCGTGGTTGAGTGCCAAGCAGTTCGTACATCCTTTCTTTTCCTTGACGTACTTCTGCCTCCTGGAAGGGTCGTATCCCAGGAAAACAGGGCAGCGAAACAGTCCATGCTGCTCTTTGCAGAGCGGACAGGAGCTGTTCTTGGAGTTGTTGGATTTCCGGGATGGTGTGGTTTGAGAGGAGGGTCGGCCATCCCGGTTTTGAGTGACTGTCTTGCCAGGCAAGTCAAGTGTGTCCATGTTGCTCTCGAGTGGGTCGAGGAAGTTTACTAGATCGTCGATGGTTGGCACGTCCGTGGCATCCTTGAAGAACTTTGTCCATTCTGCTCGGAGAGGTGAGTCGAACGTTGCTATTCCCATGGCAGCCGCGAACTGTCGGATATGAGTGCATCCTAGTTCTTCTGCTGCTTCACAGGTGAGAACAAAGTTTTCTCGGAATTGGGCAAGGCCTTGTACCGTGAGAGAAGTGGTTTCCGCGAGCGCCATCTTGTTGATGAGGTGTGGGTAGACCTTCTTGGCTGATCCGAATTTGTTTTCCAGAGCCTTGAGAGCCTTTTGATACCCATCCATGCTCGTGGCGTGAGACTTCACTATGCGTTCAGCCTCGGGAATGCTTCATGGCTTTGAGGAGGAAGCAATGTTTTTCCCTGTCAGAGTAGTCGTCTCCTGCTCTTTCTAGGGCGGATGTAAACAATTCTCTGAAGTGTCGCCAGTCCAGCGGATATCCTGTGAAGTTCGGTAGGTCGAGACGAAGCGAAGAATTCCTGGACAGTTTGATGGGCGTTGGTGTTACTGGAGGCTTTGTGTCTGTTGTCTCCTTTGACCTCTTCTTGGCATCATTGAGGTAGATGTAAAGTTCTGTCTGACTGTCAGCCACTGTCTTTGAAACAGCAGCGAGGTCATCGGAGTTGCGCAGGACGGCAGCTTGTGCTACAAGGGTAGACATTCTCTTCTGAAGTTTAGAGCAATTCTTTTCCATCTCGTCCATGGTTGCCTCAGGAGCTTTGATGATCATGTCAAAGTTCCTTAAGATTTGATTTGCTTCAAGGTAGAGCGTGTGGATGCTCTTGAGTTCTTCGGCGCGGTGGATGAGTTCGGCGATGGCTTCGCTGGCTTCTTCTCCGGCCACCATTTCCTTCTCGATCTGATCTGGCGTCACATCGTCCCTGGCTTCGAGCAGTTGCTCATACCGGATCTGGAGAGAATCAAAGAGTCGTTTCTCCCTGTTGAGATCTTCCAGAAGCTTTTGTAACTTTGTTGTTGACAAGTCCCTGAGCTCGGTGGCCAGGAGATCTTCCAGAGGCTTTCTCAGTCTGGTGACTTTTCCCTTTCTGACAGCTCTCCTGGTCTTGACTGAGTCCAGGCTGGCGAGCTCGGAGATGGCTTTGAGTTCGTCCATGAGTGTTCGAGTGGCGATGTAGAGTTGAGAAGATGAGGTGAAGACGAGAAGACGATGGGTTGTAGATGATGGTTGAAGACGATGGTTGTCGCAATCGATTGAAGTTGCTTGTTTGGTCTTCGATAGTTGAGCACGGTCACTGGCCTTCTTACCAAGATAAAAGCATCCGGCTCGAAGGACCAATGTTCAGGGGGCGTAACTTCCTGAGCTGTGATTGTAAGATTGTATTGGGGCGTGTAGTTGGTTATGTTCGAAGGACCAGGCGCTATCTAGATCTCGCTGGCCAATAGAAAAGTGAGAGAGGCAGCCGCTGTCACTTAGAGCAATTGCAGCCTTCTCTCAAACCCCAAAAGCTGGCACTCCCACAGTTATCTTAATAGGTACGGGCTTTAAACTAGATAGACAAACTCGGCATAATAATTGAACACTTTAAAAGATGAATGGGTGGTACAGAAGTCAGTGGTAAGCGTATGAATATCATTACTGCATGGCTGTGTGTATGATGACCATTAGTTAGTGTTAATTGGTTCTAATTGGTTTTAATGTTTGTGGATGACTTCATATTCTTTGCGTGTTCTTGTGCTGTCTGGTGTGCTGGTTCAGTCTCCTGATGGGCAGACCTGAACAATAATTGTGTAACTTGCATCAGACTGTCTTACAAAAGTAACTGCTAGCTATCAAAATTTAATTTTTAAAATCCATTCCATCTTGACTGTTTATACCTATTTCATTGAAGTACATACCAATTTGGTCGTCATATATATCTAATCCACGTTGGTAGTCTCCTGGTGTAAATGCTAATGTTGAGTGCCTTATTCAGAAAAGAGCCCGTGAGATGCCTGAGGAAGTAATTCACCTGAAGAATCCAAGAGACTTAGGCAAGCAAATTCTGAATGTCAGGCCCGCTTAAGATATCGAGGACCCTTTACCAAATGTTGTACAATCGTTTATAGCCAAAACTAAACAGGGTCCTGATTATGAGTGCAAATCTTGCTATAAGCTCATGTACAAACAATCGGTGGTATGTCTAAATAATGTGAAAGCTAGCTCTGGATTACTGTCTGATGTGTTTAATCCAGAATTTATCTATTCAAGTTGGGATGATAAGGAATATGTATGTAATACTTGTCACACTGCATTAACTCGTGGTAACATGCTCACGCAAGCCATTGCTATAGAATGGTCTGAAGTTACCCAGTATTCCACCAGAACTATCTGGTAAACAGAGGTGCATCCATGGACCAGCAGTTAATGTGCCATGTAAACTAAATAACATCTGTGTAGTGTGCTACCTAGGCTGCCCTCTCAGAGTGAACTTGTGGCCCTCAAATTGAAACGTAAGCTATCATATAAGGGCCATTATTTGTTTGATTATGTAACCCCCGAGAAAGTAATGAATGCACTTAAATGGTTAAAAAAAGTAATAAATAAATAACTCATTGTATGCTGATGTGCAATTTGACGAAGAATGGTTGCATGCAGTACTTGATGATAATAATTTATATGCCAGTATAAATGCCACAGTGTGATGATACCTAGTGAGTGTATTGTATCAGCCAATAGTGAGTGTATTGTATCAGCCAATAGTGAGTGTATTGTATCAGCCAATAGTGAGTGTATTGTGTCAGGCAATAGTGAGTGTATTGTGTCAGCCAATAGTGAGTGTATTGTGTCAGCCAATAGTGAATGTATTGCGTCAGCCACTAGTGAGTGTACTATATCAGCCAATAGTGAGTGTATTGTGTCAGCCAATAGTGAGTGTATTGTGTCAGCCACTAGTGAGTGTATTATATCAGCCAATAGTGAATGTATTGTGTCAGCCACTAGTGAGTGTATTATATCAGCCAATAGTGAGTGTATTGTGTCAGCCAATAGTGAGTGCATTGTGGCCAATAGTGGGTGTATTGTGTCAGCCAATAGTGAGTGTATTGTGTCAGCCAATAGTGAGTGTATTGTGTCAGCCAATAGTGAATGTATTGTGGCCAATAGTGAGTGTATTGTGGCCAATAGTGAGTGTATTGTGGCCAATAGTGAGTGTATTGTGTCAGCCAATAGTGAGTGTATTGTGTCAGCCAATAGTGAGTGTATTATATCAGCCAATAGTGAGTGTATTGTGTCAGCCACTAGTGAGTGCATTGTGGCCAATAGTGAATGTATTGTGTCAGCCAATAGTGAGTGTATTATATCAGCCAATAGTGAATGTATTGTATCAGCCAATAGTGAGTGTATTGTGTCAGCCAATAGTGAGTGTATTATATCAACCAATAGTGAATGTATTGTATCAGCCAATAGTGAGTGTATTGTATCAGCCAATAGTGAGTGTATGGTATCAGCCAATAGTGAGTGTATTGTGTCAGGCAATAGTGAGTGTATTGTGTCAGCCAATAGTGAGTGTATTGTGTCAGCCAATAGTGAGTGTATTGTGTCAGCCAATAGTGAGTGTATTGTGTCAGCCAATAGTGAGTGTATTGTGTCAGCCAATAGTGAGTGTATTGTGTCAGCCAATAGTGAGTGTATTGTATCAGCCAATAGTGAGTGTATTGTGGCCAATAGTGAGTGTATTGTGTCAGCCAATAGTGAGTGTATTGTGTCAGCCAATAGTGAGTGTATTGTGTCAGCCAATAGTGAGTGTATTGTATCAGCCAATAGTGAGTGTATTGTGGCCAATAGTGAGTGTATTGTGTCAGCCAATAGTGAGTGTATTGTATCAGCCAATAGTGAGTGTATTGTGTCAGCCAATAGTGAGTGTATTGTATCAGCCAATAGTGAGTGTATTGTGTCAGCCAATAGTGAGTGTATTGTATCAGCCAATAGTGAGTGTATTGTGTCAGCTAATAGTGAGTGTATTGTGTCAGGCAATAGTGAGTGTATTATGGCCAATAGTGAGTGTATTGTGTCAGCCAGTAGTGAGTGTATTGTGTCAGCCAATAGTGAGTGTATTGTGTCAGCCAACAGTGAGTGTATTGTGTCAGCCAATAGTGAGTGTATTGTATCAGCCAATAGTGAGTGTATTGTGTCAGCCAATAGTGAGTGTATTGTGGCCAATAGTGAGTGTATTGTGTCAGCCAATAGTGAGTGTATTGTATCAGCCAATAGTGAGTGTATTGTGTCAGCCAATAGTGAGTGTATTGTGTCAGCCAAGAGTGAGTGTATTGTGTCAGCCAATAGTGAGTGTATTGTGTCAGCTAATAGTGAGTGTATTGTATCAGCCAATAGTGAGTGTATTATGTCAGCCAGTAGTAAAAGTATTATACCAGCCAATACAGAGTCTATTACTAACTCCAAGCCTGCTAGTAATACCAGTACAACTGAAATCAATACTGAGTGTGATCGTTTATTGAGTTCTGAATTAATAGACATTACTACGAATAAACCTAAGATCATAGTGATCCCAACTGATAGTGTCGATAAGCCTGCAGGTAGTATGAATGTTTTAACTTCTGCTAAACAAAATCTTGACCAATATGCCAGTAATAACCATTTCTCTATTTATAATGTTCCTGGAGATGGCAACTGTCTATATCATGCCATCTTTACAACTTGAAAATAACAATGTCATATCTACCACTATATAAAATTTGAGCGAACTTGTCGCCATTTATCTAGAACAACATAGGGATATGTTAATAAGCCATTTATCGTGTCTCCTATAGAATCTGATAGTTTGTTTAATTGTGGCATAGAAATCCCCAGTGCTGCAGATGCCAGGATTTCTTTAGTCTCTGATGTTGATACCAGGTCTGAACTAGCATTTCCCAGATGTGTAGACAGAGTTAGAAAGTGTTCGTGGGGCGACCATGTTGTTATCGCAACAATAGCTAATAATTATGTTGAATGTAACAATCAAGGTAGTCCATGCAACACAATCTGGTAGTACAGTGTCAGTAACTAATCCAGTCAATGATGAGAGGTATTGTGAAATAAATCTTGGACTTATCATGCAGTACCATTTGGTTGGCTTAGACAAACAAGTGATACCTGTATCTACAAGTGACAGTGTAAATGTTGTGAATCATTCTATTCTAAATAATCCCTCATTAACACCAGACGTGTCCAATAGTCACTTGTGTAGTCTTAATCCAATACCCATGTCCCATAGTGAGCAAGATTCCGAGCATGTTGATATTACCACACCTAACACAAAGTATAACACCAGTAGCAACTCTTCCTCAAATAGTAATGACCACATCATGCAAGTATTTGATGACAATGTCATGGAAGATGATGATGAGCACACCAGACAAATTACAGGCGGCCCACTTGCCAGCATGATGACTATTGAAAACCCTGAAGCTTGTAATTAAATAGTTTGTGTTGCACCAGCTGAAGGTCAGAGACCATTGCCTATCATGGCTGATACAAATCTTGATAAATTTCCTATTATTAGTGGGTGTTTTTCCACTGAGAGACCCAACAAAATAACTTATCGCAAGTATTTTAATCAGAGACTCCTTGATGTAGATGGTAGATTTGCTAGAGATACTGAATATTTATTTGTTGCCCAGTACATTGTTGAAGCCAAACAATCCTAGATGATGTCCACAATTTTATTTGGAGACAAAAACCAGGCAGAAATTTTACAGCCCAGCAAGCCAGAGATAAAACTATAGTGAGTCAGTGTGTTCGTAATGACAATGCTTACAGATTCATGAAAAATGTGCGAGGTTCTCCAGCATACTATCAAAAGACATTTTATGAGTTGTTAGCCATGATACGCAACTTGGAACTCCCAGTTGGTTTTTCACATTGTCAGCCGCAGACATGAAATGACCAAATATAATTCAAGCAATAGCCAAGCAATATGGAGTCAGTTACACTGATGAGCAAGTAGCTGCCCTTTCTTTTGGAGGCAAGTCCTACTGGATCAGACATAACCCAGTTACAGCTGCTAGGCATTATCAATACACAGGCTCAATACATTTCCCCATGAATTTCTCAAGTCCCCAGCCAATCCACTTGGTGAACTAAATGAGTATGCCATCAGAATAGAATTTCAAGCCAGAGGGTCCCCACATGCTCATTGTCTGTTGTGGATTAAAGATGCCCCAATGTGGATTAAAGATGCTTATGCTTGTGTTATGTACATTGCCTCCTATATCATGAAATCAGAAAGATCCATGGGTGAACTGTTAAAAAAATGTAGCAAGTTGAAGCCAGAACAGAAGAGCTAAAAATGCAAATGTGTAGAGTTGGTTCTGCTTTCCTTACCCATAGAGAAGTTAGTGCCCAAGAAGCTATGTACAGAATCCTGTCATTACCAATGAAACAGTTGAGCAGATCTGTAGTGTTTGTTGATACTAATTCTAAAAATGAGAGAATTGCAGTGTTAAAAAATAAAAATGCCCTGAAAGATCATATAGTTCATTAAAATTAATCAGCAGAATCTCGTTTCCATGGCAACCTGTGGTTTTTGTGGTTAGAGAATTTGAAAGCAAAACTAAAGTAGTTTCATATTATATGTAATGATGATGATACCAATGTGTTCCAAAACAATCTAATAGATAGATATGAACACAGGCCAAATGAATTACACTCCATGTGTCTAGCCAAGTTTGCTGCCACTTATGTTACCAAGTATCCACCAATGAACAAACGTAAAAAAACAAGCCATTATTATATTTAGAAGTTACAACAAAGAGCTTTACTATCCTTGGTACAATGAAACAACAGAGATTCTTGGTGGCTATTCTACCTATGAAGAGCATTTCACCATGTCAAACAGGCTTTTCTTGCCAATGAACGAAAATATACCCTGGCTGATATGGAAAGCATAGATATGGATGAAATATCATTCCTGATCATGCATGGAACCATATAGTCCCTAATACTGAGTCAGCTCAAGTTCAATCTCTTGCCCAAGGTTCAGAACAGCTTACTGATGTATCTCAGGAAGACATTGACAGTAATGCTAATTTATTCACATCAACAAATGATAGTGGTTTACATGCACGATTTGAAACTGCAGCTAGGCAGCAGGAGATACCACCTAGTCAATACAGGGAACTTGTGAGAGGCCTCAATGTCAAACAGAAACAGATGGTTATGTTTCATTGTAAATGGTGTAAAAAAGCAGTTCTTGCATTGAAACAAGGGAAACCAATAGAGCCATATTTTGTGTTCATGAGTGGTCCGGGTGGTGTTGGTAAATCACATGTGATCAAACTGATACATTATACATTCAGATGCTCTCAAACTAACTCAAATTGTCTGGTACAATAGAACCCGATGATGTCACGATATTACTAACAGCCCCAACTGGTATAGCTGCATTTCTGATCAATGGTATGACTGTACACTCAGCATTTCTTGGTGTTAGTAAATATGGTGGATTCCAACCTCTTGGTCACGACAAATTAAATTTATTGAGGTCTAAATTATCTAAGTTGGTGTTATTGATCATTGTTGAAGTAAGTATGGTTGGTGCCAATAATGTTATTAGTAATTCATAAGATATTGCAGCAGATCAAGTCTGTATTGCCTGATATTCCATTTGGTGGGGTCAGAGGAGATCTCTATCAGTTACCTCCAGCAGGGCAGTCTCCAATATTTAGTCAAGTCAGTGACAGTTATGCCTAGTTCTATGGTTCTGGTTCACTGTGGGTCGATCATTTTCAAATGATTGAGTTAGACGAGTGTTTGGACGCGCGCGGAAAAATCTAATTTTCTACCGCGGAATAGAGCATTGCCGTTTTATTTTTTTAACTCGATGCTGGCTGGGAAAACCCCATAGCAACCATATATCACTAAATAGACCAAGAGTTTGGGATTCCCCTCATTTTTTGATTGAGAAAATTGAATAATATTTAAGCCATCTACTAATATTTCAAAAAAAAAAAAAATTTTCCCCCCAAAAAATCCACTTTTCCCATCAATAAAAAAATAAAATAAAATAGAAATAATATTGTTTGATGCATTATATACCAATATTATATTAGTTCAACAATAAAATATGTTGTTTGTTGTGTGTGGTGCTGATTGTAATCATGTAGGAGACATCGATGAGTGTCCACAAGGAACGTATGCCATCGGACGTCGAGCTCCACTACAAAACAATTTCATATACACAAAAACACAAACAACAAAGATATTTGTAATACAAACAACAAATTATTCATGATCCTATATAATTGCAACTTTATGATGTATTGTATGCGGTTTCATACAGGATTTTTGTTTGGGGTGGGGCTCCGAGTGTACTTCGCCACACCCATTTTTTGGAACCTACACTACTTTGATGCACATCTTTGCATACGAGTCTATACTTCACATTGATGATCAGTGTTCGGTCCTATGCACTAAATGGCCTAGTTATGATAGGAACATAATGGGATACAATATCAGACTAAAAATAAATGCTTCCTAAATGTTCATTTCTATTCAACTCCCAAAATTCTAGGGGGGAACCCAGCGCTAGCCTCCCACTGTATGAACCCTGGTATGTATACTCCACACTGTACATGAGAGAAACAATCGTTGTATTGAGATAGTGTAATTTGAAAATGAAAAGCAGTACAAGCACACACGTGGAATTCAACTTACCCGGCATGGATGGTGTCACAGACTGAACGATCCCTCCCATAGGATCCGGAACCTCCATACAATACCAAAAAAACACAAGACAACAATGATATTTGTAACATAACAGCTGGCCTCGCTGAATTGCCCCCCCTCCCCCGTCATTACTTTTCACTGACATTCTTGTACCATAACCCCACCCCCCTAGCTGGACACCCAAATATCAGTAATTTGAAATGAAGTTCAACTTACCCGGCATGGATGATGTCACAGACCGAAAAAGACCACCGAGTTCATTCTCTCTCAGGTTGGATCCGGAAGCGCCACATACTGTTTGTTCATGGTTGCTCTCTCTCTCTTTCCACAAATGCACGCACACACATACACACACACACACACACACAAGAAAAAAGAAGCTACAGGTGAATACAGATCATAAAAATAAATGTATAATTTATTATACATAAGTTGACTGGTGTACACACACACACACACACACATGAAATTCAACTTACATGGGCATAGTAGCCCCGATCCAAAAAGATCCAGAGTTCCCTCCCAGGTTGGATCCGGAAGTGCCACATACTGTTTGTCCACGGTTGCTCTCTCTCATTCCACAAATGCACGCACACACATACACACACACACACACACACAAGAAAAAAGAAGATACAGGTGAATACAGATCATAGAAATAAATGTATAATTTATTATTCATAAATTGATTGGTGTACACACACACACACATGAAATTCAACTTACATGGGCATAGTAGCCCCGATCCAAAAAGATCCAGAGTTCCCTCCCAGGTTGGATCCGGAAGTGCCACATACTGTTTGTCCACGGTTGCTCTCTCTCATTCCACAAATGCACGCACACACATACACACACACACACACACACACAAGAAAAAAGAAGATACAGGTGAATACAGATCATAGAAATAAATGAATAATTTATTATTCATAAATTGATTGGTGTACACACACACACACAAATTCAACTTACATGGGCATAGTAGCCCCGATCCAAAAAGATCCAGAGTTCCCTCCCAGGTTGGATCCGGAAGTGCCACATACTGTTTGTCCACGGTTGCTCTCTCTCATTCCACAAATGCACGCACACACATACACACACACACACACACAAGAAAAAAGAAGATACAGGTGAATACAGATCATAGAAATAAATGTATAATTTATTATTCATAAATTGATTGGTGTACACACACACACACACACACACACACACACACACGAAATTCAACTTACATGGGCATAGTAGCCCCGATCCAAAAAGATCCAGAGTTCCCTCCCCGAGCTAGATCCCTCCCCAGAAGCGCTACTACAACATTCAACTCTCAAAAAAAAAATGCAGGTGAATCAAGAAATAATGAATAAATACAAAAACTTCCCCCAGCTTTTTTTCTGTTTAATTTTTTGTTATTTTTATTATTATTATTTTTGTTTATATTTTATTTATTTCTGTGAATAGTCTGTCATTGTGTGGTATTCCCTAAAACACTGTCTCCTCTCACCGCCCGCCAAAGGACTACACAAATTCACTTTACATACAGTACACACACACATTGTATCCCGACGCTTACCATGGCGGCTTCTGCACACGACACACTCACCCTTACGCTCTGCCCTGTCAGCGAAATGATCTAAACTCCTATTTAGACGCTCACTATCTACCTGAGGGGTACGACCACGCTTCCTACATCCTGTATAAGAACCTATCAATGCTTTCGCTAAGTTTATTCGCTGCTCAAGAAACCTAAACTTCAGCTTTTTCGAACGAGGATTTTGACAAGAAAAAAGCACATAAGCATTCAAAATAGAGCATTCGACAATATAAGTAAAAACACGCTTCCACCACTTTTTAGACCGGCGACCTATATTATAGTAACCTATCATTTGATCCCCCCTGTCAACGCCGCGCATGTATTTTTGATAGTCCGGTAGACACGGGGGGCAGTCAACAGCTATGCGAGATCCAGTGCCCTGGGTACGCAATACGGTGGTAGGTAAGCTAGAAGTAGGCTTGTGGATGGTCGAAAGCATATACAAAGGCCGCTTGTCATACCAAACCATAGCTGTGAGGGTTTGATTTGATCGATAATCGTACTTACCTTTGTTCTTCTTAGACTTACTTGTTTTCAAAACCACAGGAAATTCCTTCCGATTATTCTGAACGGTACCGCAACAACCAATTCCTATCTTGCCTAAAGTAAAAAATAACCTAGGGCTGGAGTAATAACGATCCGTGTAGAGAGTATGACCACTATAATCAAAACCCTTCATGAGGTCAAGCACTACACGACTACACAAGCCAGTAGCATTATCTAATGTTTCGTTTTTGCCGGTGTAAATCTCAAGTCGATAGATATAGCCATTCTTAGCATCGCTCAGCACAAAAACCTTTATACCCCATTTTGTTGGCTTGTCTTTCATGTACTGCTTGAACCCAAGACGACCTTTGAACTTAATCATAGCCTCATCTAAGCTCAACTCCTTATGTAAAGTGTATACAGACTCAAATTTGGGAACGACTAGGTCAAGCAGCTTGTGCACCTTATACAGTCTATCGTAATCGGCTACTTGCGTAACCGATGACGGGTCGGTGGCATCTACATGTAAACACCTCGACAACTGAAAAAAACGATCCCTGGGCATTACTTTTCGAACTAAAACAGGAGCAAACTCTTCGTGAGTCGTCGACCAATACATCGCCAAACGCGGGAGTTGAACTATACCCATTACAATAAGAATGCCCAGGTACGCCTTCAACTCTCTTTCATCGGTATCTCTCCAACTACCCGGTATTATTCTATTACCGTAAGCATTCGTCCCAGACACCAGTAATTCCCACACTTGAGTCGTAAAAAAAACATAAAATGCATCTAGAATTGTACACATAGGACTTACCACACCTCGACGAGGACCAGCCACACATTGATATGGAATATCAATGGGTGTGTTGTCCTCTTTCTTCCACTCACCCTCTACCTCATCCACTCGACTCTTCTTCTTCTTCTTCGGTGCACGCCTTCTCCGACCGCGAGGACGTCCAGAACTCGGAGCAGGAGGAGCCACTTCCTCTTCTTCATCACTGGAACCTGCTGCCTCTTCATCTGCTTCATCATCGGAAGACTCAGGTCCGGCATCCTCTTCTTCATCACTGGAAGACTCTGCTCCTGTCGCCTCATCTGAGTTATCTCCCTCATCTGAGTCCCCTTCGGAGTCGGTGACTGCATACACATCAAGTCCTAGTAGTACATGTGGTAAAAAAAATTTAATTTATTTTTGAAAATTTGAATTTGTTCAAAAAAACCACAAACCACTTTCAAATCTCAAAACTCAATGAAAAAAAAAAAAATATTATAGCTAAACAGCTTTCTCTATCTCAATATAGCTAAATAAGTCCTTTCCACAACAGAAGCTTGCTAGTTTTCAAGAGAAAAACAAAATAAAGACAAGCTTACCAGGGTTATCTTCTTGACTCCCATATAAAATTTCAGCATCAGAGTTGACGGGGTCTGGTCCACCAACCCTGATGCAGGGCCTCCTATAGCCGTAGATGTCGTCTCCCTCCTCTCCGCTTGATCCTGAGTCGCTAGAGTCAGCATCAAGCAAGTCTAAAACTTGCACCGCATTGTAACTTGTAGACGCCATCTTCCAAAAAATGACTTTGAAAAAAATTTTTTTTTGCATAGTTACCGGGGTCACACGACACGCTCACTTTTTTCCTATGATGTAATAAGCATTACCTAAGACTGTACGTAATAGGGAGGTCCCCAGTTGAACTGGCGATTTTATAAAAAATGCAGAAGACAGTTAGTCAAACCGCAACGTCTTGGTCGGCAAAGAAGCGGTTGTTTCAATGTGTTATGGAAGGCTACTGGGCTCAAGCAATTTTTTGCTGCTTCTACAAAGCTCTGGAGATGACTGGATCCATAAATGAAGCTGCTGTGAAGAAGGTAACTTTTTTTTAAATTCGACGGAGAACCGATGTTTTGTTTTTTTGCCGAGGAAGAAATAAACGCAACTGCTGTGAGGTACTGTCGAAGCAGTCCTGGCTGAAAGCTATTTTAGATGCTTCTCCAATGCATTGGGCACTTGTGTATGCAATCTGAAGGTTCTAGCTATAAAGTAACTATTTTTAAAAATTCGGAGAAGTCAATCGGTCTTCACCCGCTTCAAAGCGGGATCCGGAACGAAAGGGTTAGCTGTTAAAATCAATAGTTTAACAATAGTGTAGTTTAAGGCTCGCTCGCCATTTGTGCTCAAGCACACCACTAGTTATTAATACAATGAAGCACCAAAGGTGCGAACCCTCAGCACTACTAAACACTACTTAGCTATTACAATATAACCCAAAAGAACAAGCAATCTGTTAGCTATTTTAATGAGGCATCAATATAGCTCGACCAATGAAAATGGTACATGGAAACGCTGTCTTCATAAGAGAAGAAGCTAAACTAGCCAGAAACACTCACCTGTATACATTTTCAAAGCAAAACTTCACTCCTTTCAACTCCGTTAACTTCCATGAGCACAAAGCAAGCTACACCGCTGGCTGCAGAAATTATTTGCTCACATGATTATGACATGACGCTAGGGGGTGTTGCCCATAAAAGCTGGTACCTAGGCGGAGCTGAAAGCTTCGCATTTTCTCCACGATTAGTCCGAAATAAAAAAAAAGGTCTTAAATCTTCATCCTGAGTAAGTTCATACCTAAATCAACTGTTAATTGTCAGTAATCTCCAAAATCAGAACGTGACAGACAGACAGACAGACAGACAGACAGACAGACTGGATGACTACTATAACCCTCTCGGGCATGCACACTGAGGTTAGTAATAGCAAATGTTCTCTGTTCTAACAGTCAATATATGTTTAATTATAATTTGACCCGATGTCGACTTAATGGATACTATTATAATTATTTCAGCTGAGAATCTATATAATACATATTACACTTGTGTGTCAGTAACGACAACGGTGTGTTCATGAATAATTCATGAGCTTAAACAGTTTGGTAGAGCATCGTCATTTCCTGAATGGGTAAAATGTCATCACAGTCAGTAACACCGGGTGGAACAGATGAGGAAGGCGACATACATGGTTTAAAGGAAGTGAAAGTGATAGAGAAGGTAAAAAAGGCAAGTGATTAATTGTAACTAAAAATCGGTGGAATGAATAGGTATAGGCGGAGGAAGTTTCAAAAAGGAAGGCAAAAGTACAAAAAAGAGTTTGAAAGAAGGCAAAAGTTTCACAAAGAATAAGCCCACAATCATGATAGAAGAACAGAGAGATTCAGAAGCAGCAGAGGTAGATAAAGGGAAAGGGACTCCATGACTCAAGAAGAAAGAGCTGAAAAAAAGGAAAGGTGGGGGATAAGAAAAGCTGAGATAGTTTAAAAAAAAAAGAGCAGGAGAGGGAAACTTATGTAACCTTAATAGTCAGGTAGCTTAGTGTAGCTTTTTGACATTATTGTTACGAAGCGGACAAAAGCACCAAATTTTTATTCATTATACTTTACAACATACTGATTGATTTTAGCCTAGGAGCCCAAGATGATTATCACCTAGAACAAAATGGCCGCCATTTAAAAAACCGAAACTATTAAACCTTCACACTTTACCAAATGCAGCTGCTTAAAAATCTCTTTTTAAAATATTATGAAACCCTTATTCTTATATTTGTCCGTGCCCACAGAGAGAGTAACTTTCCTTTGTATGTGGAAGTTTTAGAGAAACTTGTACCATTATTTTTTGCCCTGGACCATATAAACTACTCAAGGTGGCTACCTGTTCACATCAGAGACATGAGAACATTACCAGAGTACATCAAGGATGAGTTTGAAAAAAGATGTTATTGGGTTGTTTCAAAGACTAACAACAGATTTTCTACAATACCAGTAGATCAAGCACACGAGCAAGAAAATGCCTATGTGAAAGGCTCTGGTGGTTGCATAGGTCTTACTGAAAATCCGGTTGCTAACAGGGCCAGAACTGGTCAGACTGAAGCAACAATTTGAGGATGAGTATTTTCCTGATAATGTTGACTCAGAACACTTCCAGAATTTTCAACATCACGAAGAAGGATTTGCAGCACAGAAGAAATTTCATGTGCAGGTTAGTAACCTCTACAAAACCATACAGAGAATGGGCAACCCTTTTCTAGATGATTTTCCAGAGCTGATCACTCTTGATAGTCGTGATTGTGCACATCAATCTGTGATGGTTGCTCTACTCCTTGGAAGATACTGGCACCAAACAGTACAAAGAGTACTATACTAATGTACTTGAAGATTGCTCCTGCTTAATCCATACCCCAATCAAGAAAAATTATCTTCCTATCTTGAAGCGACCTCTACCTAAAGCAACATCAAAGCAGAACAAAAAGGTGAAGCTTCTTGAAAGCAATGTGGCTCTTTTTGGACAATTGTGATGTGATGGTGACCTAAAAGAGTTTTTTGCTCTCATGAGATGCAGTCTTTCCCACCATCTCTGTCAGATCTAGGTAACCTCAACTTACCAAGTGCCAAATCTGAATTGCTGCAATGTATTCAGCAACCTGGAGAGAATGAGCCACCTACCACGTTTGACTGCATAGTACTGGATGGTCCTGTCACTGTCCATAGCTTACCAACCTCTGGAGTTGGCTGCTTCAATGAATATGCAGATAAGTTGTTTATACCTCACTTAGTGAAACAGCTAGAAAATACAACACGGTTGGATCTTGTGTGGGATACATATCTTTCAGATAGTTTAAAAGAATCTACTAGGAACAAAAGAGGAAAAGGTGTACGAAGGAAAGTATCTGGCTCAACTAAACTCCCTGGAAACTGGATTGATTTCCTTCGTGACTCAAAGAACAAAGAGGAACCGTTTTCTTTTCTTTCAACCAAGGTTGCTGAGTATGATTTTCCACCTAGTAAGAGTGTATTTGTCACATCAGGAAAGTCAGTTCTGTGCAAAGGCTCTAGTTACCAGGTGGCAGACTGCAACCATGAGGAAGCTGACACAAGGGTTGTTGTGCACATTTCACATGCACTGCAAAATGGTATGAAGTCCATAAAAGTACGCAGTGTAGACACAGATGTTGTCACAATCCTTGTTGGTGCTTTTCATGAACTTACTGAGATTCAACCTCAAGCAGACATCTGGGTTGCCTTCGGGATGGGAAGGAACTACTGCTATTACTATATAAACTCCATCTGTTCAGTCCTCGGAGAGCCAAGATCCCGAGGTCTACCAGTATTTCATGCACTGACCGGCTGTGACACTACGTCATCCTTCAAGGGAAAGGGCAAAAAAACTGCATGGCAAGCCTGGCAGGCCTACAGAGATGTCACGGATACATTCCAATACCTTGCCTGTCATACTTTTGAACACCTAAGCATACACTGCGTTCATTTTCAAAGAATTGAGAGATTTACTGTTATAATGTATGACAAAACCAGCCCCTTGACCTCAGTCAATGACGCAAGGGAAGAACTGTTCTGCCGAAAGTCTAGATCCTGTAGACAGAATACCGCCCACACAGGATGCTCTACTTCAGCATACTCAGAGGGCATTGTACCAAGCTGGAATTTGGACTACCTGTATGCAAACTCAGCAAATAATTCCATCACCACAGGAATTTTCATGGACCAAGGATTCTGCATCAGGACTGTGGATCCTAATGTGGATTACAATCCCAGAAGTTTCCAGAACATGTAGCGAAATTGTAAAATGCTCCTGCAAAGGAGACTATACCAGATGCAAGTGTGTCAGATCCAATCTTCAATGCTCACCACTTTGCAAATGCAAGTGTAATGACTCCGTTAGTACCTAAATGATCATCATAGTCACTTATCACCACTATCTAATCATTTTGACATTTAATAATCAATCTTGCATCAAACTTCCTCAGTTTGTAAAATTACTTGACATGACTAATAATTAATGGCAGCCATTTTGTTCTTGGGCGTGAACGCTAAAATTTTGAGGTGGGCTCCTAGCCTATTATTACTTAACAGGTTATAAGAGATCTTCATGCAAAATTCCATGCTTTTGTCCGCTCTGTAACGATAATTTCACTAAGCCACCTGACTAGAAGGAATTAAGCTTTTTCTATCAGTTTAACTGTTCATGTCAGAATAGTAATAGCCAAACAACCAGATTATGTTAAGTTAGGATGTAATGCATACTAAATCAATGATAGTTTTAGGTCCCTAATAAATATCACAGCAAGATTAATTCTCTTCATAGTTTATTATATTTGATTGTGTGACATTTTTTTATTTTACGAGCACCCCAATCCACAATTGGTATAGACTTGCATTGTATTTAATGCATGTCATTACATAGCCCACACAAGCAAGTAGGAAATTATCAACTAATGTTCCATTAGCACATATTGAAATTAAGCTTTTTCTATCAGTTTAACTGTTCATGTCAGAATAGTAATAGCCAAACAACCAGATTATGAAGAATTACTGATTGGCAGTGAACAGACAACCATGCAGTCATTTTCAGCCTATTGGTCAAACTCTTCCTGATGATAATTGATATCATGTGTTTAAGATCAACATGTAGAGTTCAACCTAATTATTCTTTTATGAGGACTTCGGTTAATGGGCAAAACATTGTATTAAGTTTTAATTGAACATTTGACTGATTAAACAAAGGAAAACTGCTTAGATAATGAGTGGAAATATTATGTCATGTTTATTACTATAAAGAAATAATGTGTGAGAGGCCAAGAGCCATAGAACATGGAAATTATGAACTTACCAACGATAGACCACGTGCTGTAGCGATCTACCACTGCAATGAAGGTTATATTCCAGTCATGGATGGCTTTGGTAGCATTATGTCGTGACGATGGGACTTGGGATCGGTATCCAGCTGAATGTAAGCTCTTTGCCTTTAATAGTTATCTACCTAAAGATGCGGTTAATAAAGTTTTTGTTTAATGTGGTGCAAATAATTGATGCTATAATTCAAATTTAATAAGTTTAATAATTTAGTTCTATATTCTATATCCAGAGCTAAAATCACTTTCATATTGATGTACAGGCTGAATGTAGGTAGCTACCAGAAAATTTACACAGATTTTCAGAGAGACATACATAATGTCATAATAATTAATAAGGTTTATGAAACTTAGACATGTACCCAAGTATCCAGTTAATGGAGTAGGACTCATTGATAAAAGTTATACTTATTACTGCTCTTAATTCATTAGGTACTTCTTAATATCAGCATCTTACGATAATAATATCTGCAAAGGGCTTGCTTTTATAAAGGTCATTGAGTGCTCAGTATAATTATTTCAATAATACGGTAGAAGGAAACATTACACAGTAACAATCTCTTATTTTTGGAGTTTAATTGGGAAAACATTATCATCAGATTTACCATTATAATTGACAACTCCTGCAGATTTAGTACACTGTCCATTAAGTCTGTAATAGACAAAAGTTAAATAAAATGTGTTTTTTTATGTTTTTCTGATTGAGAAGTAAAATGTAGTGAGGTGTTCAATATTACAAAGACCATTTTGTTGTTAATTGCTGGTACCAGAGTAAAGTCAATCACCAATTATGTTCTATAATAACTTTATCCCATGTTTTGAATTATTACTAATCTTTTGTTATATCAATTAGCATTTAATATACGATGTTCAGCACACTCTAAAGACTTGCATATATGGGGTAATGGACTATTTTTACTTTTTTTATTTTGTGCGTAGCTGTACTATATAGTTTTATAAGTGACGTATAAATTATTATTCCATGAGTCAAAATCAGTATCAAATAATTTATATTTGACTGTCAAAGTATGAAATGCTAGATAGTTACATGCGGCTTAAGAAGTTGTTTGATTTAAGCAAAGGGAAAATTGAATTCATGTTTTTATTAAGAATTTGCAATGGAATATAAAATGCAATGACACTTTAAATAAACAAATTTGTAAGATTTAACAAATTCTGTTTGCAGTGGGTGATGCTAATTAAATCATTTGCAATGAAGTTGTGATCTCATCTTTACAAAGAGTGTGTTCAACTTTAACCAAACCATTACAACAACCATTCTGAGTTCCGATATTAAACTTGTCTGAATAGCTGGGTGAATAACAATGCCAGAAAGAAGTGAAAAATACGCAATGCTATAAACCACTGTTGGTATTCTGTGGCTACCGAGAATTCCACCAAGTATGGCTAGGAAAAGCAAAGGTAGCCACAATAATGTATTGGCCGTTACGATGAATACAAATAACTTCATCATTTGTAACTGGCGATTTTTGTATACCTTTGTTGAGTTCATCCCATTGCTATAAGATTCGTTTGAATCGATATTGTCCTCGGAATTCCTCATTATTTTAGCTTCTTTTTTGAGTATATATTTTCTGGCGATAATGACGATCCAAATGTACATAACGATTAAGACCAGAAAAGCAATAAGTCCTGTTCCAGTGACAAAAACCGTATAGTAAAAGTTCGGAAGGAGGTGGCTATAACCGACAAACAGTGGAACACAGGTTGAAACAACATAAGAAAAGTTGACACTTCCAAAACCGAATAAAGGTGGCAAGGATATAAGTATGCTGCATATCCATCCAATACAAATAATCACTATTGTTCTTTTGTTATTGAGGACTAGGTGATATCTGATTGGTAGCTTGAGGTACAGGAATCTCTCTATAGACATAATAGACAGAGTTAGAATGGAGTTAAATGGTAGAATTACACTGGCTATGCCTAGTGTACACACTTTACACCTAATTCTGTCTGTTGCACCAAACATAAACTCCTGGTAGAATCCAGATATGATGATGAAGGGTAGTATGAACACACACACCATCATATTGGTGACGGATAAATTAACCATCAGAATCACAATAGGTGATCTCAACAACCTTTTCCACAATATTGTTATTAAGACAAATCCATTCCAAAAGATGCCAATGAAAAACAGCAGCAAACTAAAAGCTGCACTTGAGTATCCATTCCAGCCAGCTTGATCATCATCTGACACAGCTACAATCCATGCATCTTCTGTGAGATACTCATCACTTACATTTATTATACAGGAGAAGTTTCTGAGAGTCATTATCCTGGCCAGTAAGTTTTTCACCTAATAATAGTCCAGGCTTAAGTTGACCTAATTAAGTATCACTCACTGTCTGTGTTACAATTATAAATATTGTGGATACTAGTGGTAACCATGCAACTTCCTTTTGGTACAATGAGTTGACCGCATATAGTCTAAACTGAACCCATACAAATGCTGCATCCTTGGCAGCAAAGGAATTAAACTACCACTTATTTATATTCCAAGTCTGTGTCACAACACAAACTCACTTTTCATGATAGCCAGAGCCTTTACCGGAAGGAAAGGGTCTGGGTACATACAATACAACGACTTGTTCAGGAGGACCCTAAAAAGGGTGCTCCAATTATTGGGGTGCTGCTGAACAAGTCGTTATATTGTATGTTCCCAGACCCTTTCCTTCCCCACGTAGCGGTTACGGTTGGTAAAGGGTTCGGCTACGCGTGACTACTAATTTGAAACGACCATTATTAGCTTGAAATTGACACTGGAGAGTATAGATCTGTCCGGCGTCGCCAACCCTTTACCTTACCTATATTTGTGGGCGGGGAGGAAGGAAAGGGTCTGGTAGCTCTAGTATATCAGCGAACTTTTGCTCACAGGTTCATTGCGTTATCATTGCGTAGGCTAAAATCAATCGCGAGTCAAATATTTCGTTGCAAGTAAATATTTTGTTGGAATGTCTCATTGCGACTGTGGCGTTTCAATAATGCAGAACACAGTTGAAGAGGTGTTAGTATGGCTCTTGGCCATGTTTGCCTGCATTACTGCTTGTCCAATCGTTTCAATTTTTGTAGAAACATCTTTCCCTGTAATCAGACAGCACCCACTTCTTGCTTCTCCATTGCTAGAAATTACCTCACCACTCACTAGTTGACCAAATGGTAGAACTCTTATCACAACGTTCTAAGGTCAAACATATATGATACGAATATGGAATTTTTATGCTTTCACCCCCAAAGGATTTCTTCAGACTGTTAATTGGCTATCAAGCATGTTTTTCTATACTTAGAAATTGAAAAAAAATTGTGTTGCAATTAGTTTAAGGTCAAACTATAAAATGATTGGACGAGTCAGTCTATCTATCTGTCTTTGTCTCTGTCAGCCTGACTGTCAATCTGTCTTACATCCTGTTTGCAAGTTTGTCTTGTTATCTGTCTGTCTGTCTGTCTGTCATACTCTGATGTTAGCCAGTTCGGATAATGAACTGTTGACGTATGTAGAACTTACTGAGTTTTTTTTTGCTTGCAATTTATTGGCTCTTAAAGTTTCTGATAGATGGCCTACATGACTAAAAAAAGTACAGTGATTAAATTAAACCAGATAGTATACGTAAAATGAAGCCAAAAAGGTAAAAAAATTACTTAAATTTACAAATATCTTACAATTATTACCTGGAAGCTATAGTATTCTGCTTATCTTATACAGCTTCAAAATACTTTATGTATGGTATATATTATTTGTATTTGTGTTTGTATTTTAGTTTCTAAAAAAAAAAATAATAATTTCACTATTTCTCTACTGTGTGTACTGTATTTGGTACTAGACATAATTTTTTACAGCACCAACATTCCAACCACATTAAATAACCCTCATTGGTGTGTGATTGATAATAGCCTTTGTCATTGTATAATTACTGAATATAAATTTTGAATACCACGAATGCCATAATAGAAAAATAATATCAAATCTAGTTTTTTTAAAATATTATAGACATAGCTAATTAAATGAAACTTTTCTTTATTTCCTCTTCTTCTTCTTCTTCTTCTTATTCTTATTCTTATTATTATTATTATTATTAATATTATTATTATTATTATTATTATTATTTTGCATTACAGGAAGGACTTGTCCTTAATTCAGTAAACCTAATGGGATAGTTTGGTATCTCAGTCAACCTCATCTACCATTATATGAGGGAACCACTGCCAATATTCATTGTCAGCTGACCTATAAAAAGGATAGGCCCTGGTTATCTCACTTGTACTGAACATGGTTGGTCAGGAGAGAAAACTTTGTGTGTTGGAACACTTTTTAACTATTACATACTACAGTGCACATTAATATAATAGGAAATTTACACAAGCAATCACTTAATAGATTTGACTAATTATATCGTCACAATGTGTACTAGTGGTGTGTTTCAGCTCTAATGGCAAGCAAGCCTCCCTAGTTTAGTTACAGTAGTGGTATGCTTGAGTACAAATGGCAAGCTGAGCTAGCCTAATTTTAAAGTGATTACTAACTAAGAATTACGCTCCTTGGTGTGATTTTTATAGTTGTTGACATGTAACTTGACCTGCCAAGTCAATGACAAGGAAGATAAATTAATAGTGCAGTTGGGTCCGCTATGCTTTAACAAAGTTCAGGTGCTTAGTTCTGCTCCATACAGCTTGCTTTCGATACCAGCGACTTATATGGTCAGCAGGTTTGTTACTACTTTTTTATTTTATCAAGATACTTCACTAACTTACATAATCAATTGCAAGGGTGAATAAAGGGGGTCACACATGCCATATAAATAAGCCAAAAATATTAAGAAATCAAAAAAATAAACACCATGGAATCTTGATTGTGTAGCTCACTTTGCTCACTCACCAATAATAAATTACTTAATCTAAAACAATGGAATTCTTAATTGTCACATGATAGGGTTTCAACACTATTATGCAGACATAGTAGAATGTCGATTATCCGAATGCCCATCATTCATTCATTACGTCAATTACTAAAAGGAGAAAAAGACTATATGATCATTTCGTGAGGTTAATCTGGTCAGGTTTTTTTTTATGCTGCAAAAGTAATTATTCTTAGATTTTGTCATGAGTGATACATGAAAGGGCTGAATTAAGAGCAGAAATAGTATAATTCTTATCAGTGAGTCCTAGCTACATCATTCATCAGAAAGTGTTTATTTTAGCAAGTTTGTCACTGGATACTTTGTAAAATACAGTAGCTACAGCTCCTATTTTCTTCAACCGCTTGTCTCGATAGAAAGAACACACTTCTGTTTAGCAATTCTGTAATGCTAATTGATATAACAAAAGTTTAGTAGCTATTCATTCAAAAAATAGGACATAGTTACTATAGAAGAAAATGGGTGATTGACTTACTTCAGTACCTGCAAATTACAACAAATGATCTTAATAATATTGACACCTCTGTATCAAAGCAAACTCTTTGCAGATAATTATCATAAGATGGTGATTTTAAAAGGTATCTATTTAATATATACAATGTTCAGCACACTCTAATGGCTTACATAATATGGGGTAATGGACCTTTTTTACTTTTTTTATTCTGTACGTAGCTGTACTAATAGTTTTATATTAAGTAATGTATACATTATTTCATGAGTGAAAACTAGTAACTAATAATTTTTATTTGACGGTCAAAGGATGAAATGCTTGATGGTTTTGCAATGGAATATAAAATGCAATGACACTTTAAATAAACAATTTTGTAAGACTTAACAAGTCCTGTTTGCAGTGAGTGATGCTAATTAACTCATTTGCAATGAAGTTGTGATCTTATCTTTACAAAAAGTGTGTTCAACTTTAACCAAAGCCTTACAACAACCATTCTCAGTTCAAATATTAAACTTGTCTGAATAGCGGGGTGAATGACGGTGCCAGAGAGTACTGAAAAATACCCAATGCTATAAACCACTGTTGGTATTCTGTCGCTACCGAGAATTCCACCAAATATGGCTAAAATAAGCAAATGTAGCCACAATAATATATTGGCCGTTATGATGAATACAAATACCTTCATCATTTGTAACTGGCGATTTTTGTATACTTTCGTTGAGTTCCTCCCATTGCTATAAGATTTGTTTGAATCGTTATTGTCCTCGGAATCCCTCATTATTTTAGCTTCTTTTTTGAGAATAAATTTTCTGGCGATAATGACGATCCAAATGTACATAACGATTAAGACTAGAAAAGCAATTGTCCTGTTCCAGTGGCAAGAATCGCATAGTAAAAGTTCGGAAGGAGGTGGCTATAACCGACAAACAGTGGAACACAGGTTAAAACAACATAAGCAACACAGCAAAAAAAGAAGTATGTATATCACACTTTTTAGGTATAAGTGTCATACTTTTCTATTTTATACCGTAGGTATGGTTACCTGCAAGTATGATATACATACTCCGAGAGTATGTCTAGTATACTCTAATTAAGTATAAATTGTAAAACGTATAAGAATCATACTACAGGAAAGGTATAATTTTTATATTTTAAATCTTCTTTCTAGAATTGACTCACACAGTTTCCAGCAGTTGAAATTGGTTGCTTGCGGTTATCATGACGTATGAAAAGAACTTCATACTGTGACTAGAGCAGGCAAAGATGAATTCCATTCAAATATCACAATGTATACAATTCTAACATTTTACATATATTATCATCAGTTGATTAGAGTGTTATAACTTAGATACTTTAAACATTAAAATTTTTTTTTATTTATTACTACTTATTTGCTGTTGTCTTGAAATAATTAAATATATAAAAGTTTTTGTTAAAATATTAAAAGTTAATTATGGAAAGTAAAATACCTTATGTTTTCAAGGTACCCGCCACCTGACTCAGTAATTAGTATTAAAATACCTTCTGTTGTCACGGCACCCCCCCTCCCCCCCCCTCCCCCCAACAAATTAATTGGTATTGAAATACCTTCTGTTGGAAACGGAAAACGAAAAGAATGCATAAAAGACAAGAAGAATTAAGGGGTAGGGAAAATGAACCATGATGGGGGCAAAAGTAAAAAGAAAATATAGGATGTATTTACAGTGGCGCATTGAAAAAAATACCCTTATGTTGTCAGTGCCCCACACCCTAACTCATTCATTTTTGGGAAAAAGACATTTATGGGTGTAAACGGAACCAACCCCAAGGAATTCATTATATTTGTGAAATACATTTTGTGTCACGGCCACTCCCCCACCCCCTGAATAAGGAAGTCAGGGGGAAAGGGTATGAAACGAACTTGATTGATGTGTCCACGGAAAAAAACCACATGAAATCATTCAAATAGTATTGAAATGACCTTTGTTAGTCACGGCAACCACCCCATGACCTTCATTTACTTAGTTATTGAAATAAACGGAGGGCGCGCGACGGGAAATGGACAAAAAAAAAAAAACAGGAAGAAGGAACCGGAACAAACCCGCCCAAGCCACCGGTGAAAGAAATAGGAGGGCGGGAAACGAAAAAAAACACAAAAAAGAACTAGCAGGATTTCAAGAGTTGAGGGGCGAAAGGAAGCTGAGGGGCGGGACAAGGAGACAACAAAAAAGGAAGAAGGATAGGAGGAGGGGAACGAAATGAGGGGGGTAAATCTGGAAAAAAAAAAAAAGAAGAAGGAGAGAGAGGGACAGAAAGGATGGGGGGCTGTGAAAAAGACAAAGAAACAATATAGGAATAAGGAGCAATGAGGAGTGGAAAGAAAGGATGCGCGGTAAAGGGAAACAAAACAAGAAACGAATTAAGGAGTGAGGAGGAAGAAAGTGGTGGTCAAGGAAAACAAAAAAATAATAAGGTAATTTAGTAGGAAATAAAGTCAGGTGTAAATGGAAAACAAACCAAAGGATCATCATAGTATTATTGAATAAAATTCTGTTGTTCAGACAACCCACCCCCTAATCATTAATTCTATTGGATACCTTCTGTTGTCATTAGGCGCACCCAACCCCTTACTCATTAATTAGTGAAAATTAAATTATGTTTGTAACATCACACACCCCTAAAGCATTAATCAGATATTTGGATCCCTTCTGTTGCAAGTGCTTGTCACCCAACCCACTGTGAATTTGCCATTAACTTCTTTTCTTTTAGTATTGAAATAACCTTACTGTTGGTCACGACACCCACACCAAGAAAGACTAATTAGTATTGAAATACCTTCTGTTGTCACACACCCACCCCCAGACGTAACATTCCATTAGTATGAAATACTTCTGTGGTCACGGCCCCAGCCGCCACCCCAACTCATTAATTAGTATTGAAATACCTTATGTTGTCACGGGCGCCCCACCCCAGACTCATTAATATTAGTATTGAATACCTTGCGGTTGTTAACGGACACCCACCCCCGAATAATTAATTAGTATTGTAACTTCTGGTCAATACCCCCAACTCATTAATTAGTATTGGACTACCTGTCTTTGCAAGGCCCACCCCTGACTCATTAATTAGTATTGAAATACATTTGTTTGTCACAGCACCACCCCCCCCCCCCAACCAACAAAAAAAAAAAAGAAAAATAAAAAACACAAAAAAACCCAAACACAAAAAAAACAAAAAACTTTCACACAAAAACCAAAAAAACCATACAACTCAGTAAGGAGTATTGTGAAAGAAATTACCTTTGTCACTGTTGAAACCACCACATACGTATTGAATACCTTCTGTTGTCAACCCACCCCACCATTAATTAGTATTGAACCTTTGTTGTACGGCACCCACCCCCTACTCATTAATTAGTATTGAAATACCTTCTGTGGTTGTCACGTGGGCACCCCACCCCTAACCATTAATTAGTATTGAAATACCTTCTGTTGTCACGGGCACCCCCCCCCTGACTCATTAATTAGTATTCAAATACCTTCTGTTGTCACAGCACACCACCCCTAACTCATTAATTAGTATTGAAATACCTTCTGGATTTTGTCACGGCACCCATCCCGGACTCATTGAAATACCTTCTTTGGTCACGACCCCCCCCTAACTCATTAATTAGTATTGAAATACTTTCTTTGTCACGGCACCCATCCCCTAACTCATTAATTAGTAAATACCTTCTGTTATCACATATCCCCCCTCCCCCACCCTCCCCACCACCCAGACTCATTAATAGTATTTGAAATTACCTTCTGTTGTCATGGCACCCACCCTCTGACTCATTAACTAGTATTGAAATACCTTATGTTGTCAAGGCATCCCCTCCCCCCTCCGACTCATTAATTAGTATTGAAATACCTTCTGTTGTCACGGCACCCATCCGCTGACTCATTAATTAGTATTGAAATACCTTTCTGTTGTCACACGGCACCCACCCCCTGACTCGTTAATTAGAATAGAAATACCTTATGTTGTCACCCCCCCCCCCCCCCTCATTGCAATACCTCTGTTATCACGGCATCTTCCGTCACCCCTCCCCCCCCCCTCCCCTCCCTCCCATTATTCCTATTCCCGGTTGTCATGTGAAAGGTCAACAAAAAATGCAACATTGAAACATCTCTACAAGAGAATTTCTATTTAAAGAAAATAATTTTTTAAAAATATTCTGTATATTGTATGTAGTCACATGACACAAGTGCAGCTGCTATTTTCCTTACTCTGTCTAAAGATTTGCTATAATTGTTACTGGTTTTCTTTTCTCAGGAGAGTAGTGGACTGAGGCCAGACAAATGGAAGATTTTTCTAGTAAAAATGTGGTACACGTAGGGGATTGGTTGAGAGAGTAGAAGTTTTCTGAAAAAGTTGTTGATAGCTTTCAAGGTAAAGTCTACACCCTTTTATTTTTGTTCTAGTTGACAATATTTTTTAAATTTAGACAATGACATAGATGGAGAAACATTTTTAATTCTGGAAGAAAATGACTTTAGTCAACTAATCACTTCAATTGGAGAAAGAAGAAAATTATTTTTAAAGCAAAGAGAGCTTAATTGCAGAACTTCTTCTGTTCAGGTAGGCCTTATGAAAAAAATTTAAACTTATATGTGTAGTCCAAGACATAAAACTTCTTAGGTTATTGAAGACAATGTGAAAGAAACTGCATCTGTTCCACACGAAGATTTGTTTTCAACCTCTGAATCTCTGGATGTAAGCTCTTTAGAGGTTCTGTTATATCTTTAAGGGTTGAATTTATAAAATCATTAGCTAAGTTGTTTTGTGTCCATCTAAGCAATTCAAAATACAGGTGAAGTTGTAAGTAGTGAGGTCCCTTCAACCCTCCTGAGGCAAGCGTGGTTTTTCTTATCACTAAGTCTATAGGTTAAGTGGTGAGGTTAGCCACAAGCCATTCAAACATGCATGGTCTGGTTCCTCTGTCATACCCAAAATGATCCTAATCACTTCCAAGGCTTTGCACAATATTTATGTCTTCACACATACAAGTATCAACACAAATTGAAACAAAATTTTTCTTGTGTAGTCTACATTGATTTTAATCAAATTCACTCATCACTATTTTACCTTGAAAATAACTTATATAGATTTATATACAGAGTCTTATTTATTTTTGGTTTGTTCTTGGGCTAGTGAAGAAGAGGTACATTTGAATGTTTCATTGCTAGCGTGTAATAACTTGAATAAATCTCTCATTTCAATTTAGGATTTGGCAAGTTCAAGTGCGTTAGATGAGGAATGGTGCAATGAATTGTCACCTGAGGTATAAGTAGTGGATTGTAAATAAAAATTTAACATAAAAACACATTGTTATTGCATAGTTACCGTCAGCAAGTATGGATCCTGATAATATTGAAGCAGGCGAGGATACTATAAGTCCTTCAGTCAAGGTAAATCTTTAAGACACTGTAGTACAACAAGTGTGTATTAGGGATACTACAGCCCCTCTCATCTGTTTGTCTTCGGCTAATAAAAAGAATGTAGGTTGGTATTGATATTTCATTTGATACAATTCCCCCTCCTTCCATACTCCCCAATATTTTATCCACCAATCATGTTTAGCCTACTATAATTTGCTACATTATATTTTCATAGCTTTTCAAGGTTTAAAAATAATTAAGATTTTTTAAATATCTTTAATTATTGTTGCTATTCAATATTTTTAATTATTTTAATATTTTGGAGCTAATGGTTTCTCATGTATTGTATATACATTAGGTTGGTATATTCAAAAGGACCCCAAGGACAATCATAACCAAGAAATGTCCTGAACCACCTCTGCCAATACCATTTCGTTTGCCACAAAATTATCCAGCAGCAGTAATGTTAGGCCTACAAGAGGGTGTTATGACTGGAAGCACTAAGACGAAGTTCATTGGCAACGTCGCTGCAGCAGTGTTTTCTTTTAAAAGCTATCCAACCAAAGACGAATATACCCATATTGGACAGCAAATAATTAACAAGTATCCTTTCCTAAAGTCATCTACAGGAACTGGATATGTAAGATACTGACAATAATAATTTGAACACAGTTGTTATTAATAAAGGGATACACATAATTGTTAGATATTTTGACCTAACTTAATATTAGTATATTTATTTACGTAACAATTACTGTTGCACAGGGTTACTTGGTTGAAGCACTCAAAGACAAAATGAAATATTTAAGAAGCACTGGCAGACCAAGCAACAAGAGGAAGTCTTACTGCACAAAAGAAAAGGAAAGAATACCGTGCATTTCCAGCAGCAACAACCCCAACTATACCGGATAATGAAGATGAACACTCTAATGCAAGAAATTACAAGCTAATGCTATCCGAGTCAAAATAAAAAAATCCAAATACCAGAACAATTAAAATATTAATGGAGCGTACTTTCCCCTTTCGAAGACAGGACATATTGAATAGTGAATTTTCATTAAATGGTGTTTTACAGAAGTATCCACCACTGCAAGTCATTGATGAGGTAATCAAAATAGTTTCATTTATTGCTAAAACATATTTCAACTTTAACTTATGTACAATGCTAATAGAGTGAGTAGTGAGTAGGTATATACTCTTTTGTATGTTTGATTTAGGTTTTGACTGAGATGAATAAAATATTTCCAGACAAAAGTTCCCAAGGAAAGTGGGAGAAACTTATGCTGAAAATAACACAACTATTCCAGAAAGAATCAATTTCTCCTGAGATACAAGTGGTGCTTGAAATGCTGAAAGAAGACATATCACCAGGTAACCAGGCAACCATTTACATTCCTTGAGAGCTTGTACATTTTTGAGAAAATGCAGCTGTTGAAGGGAGGAAATGCAGCTGCTACTCAGTGTTTACCCTCTTCTTATTTATTTATTTTTTAATTACTTTAACAAGTTATTTAATATCTGCTTTAAGCTATAAATAATATCCCACTAAAAGTACAATTACTAAAATCATATCGATGTATTTCTGTCCGGCAAATAATATACTAAATTTATTTCTCCTATATTATTGCTTCTAATTTTTAAAGACAACATTTTGCATATAAAAGAAACTATATGGTTTGCAAATCGTAACATTATACTTGTTAAGACATCAGTAATAGGAAATGGCGAACAGAAATTAGTATATTGAAATGTTTGATTGCTTCTATTACAATTCAGGTTGTCAAACTGTTCAGGCAATGATAATGATGAATACAATGCTACCAGACACCAAGAGCAAGTCCACTTATAAGAACATTGTCATTGTCATTGAGGTGAGCAACAATAAAGAATGTTAATACAGTCTAATAATGATCTGCATTCATACACAGTTATTGACGTTGTCTTATATTATTGTTACTGTAGGATCCAGCAGATATAGCAAGAGAGAGTCCACACGCACAGCCTCTGGTAGCAGTGGAACTACAAAACCAAACCATCACCAATATATACATAGTGGCTGAACGAAAAACTGTGTACAAGATAAACAAACACAACATTCCTTTTACATTGTTATCTATCTTTTATGTTTTCAATTTGGAATATCCAAGTGGATGTACCAATTTTTATTTTTTTTAGAGCATTTATTTTTAGACAAAGTATATAAAAGAAGCAAGTTACAACATTTTATTGTAAGCATAAATAACATATGAATTTTTTTTTGTAAAATTATATTCAATTATGAAATTTGTATGAAAATTATACTAAAATAGTATGTAAATCATTCTTTTTTTTGGTATGGATTTTATACTAATATTGGTATGTAAAACATACTATGGCAAAAAAGTATGGGTATCACACCAAGTTTTGGGATGCAAATGGTGACATGCAGTATCATACCAATTTTGGTATGTAAGTCATACTTCGTTTTTAGCTGTGAAAGTTGACACTTCCAAAACCAAATAAAGGTGGCAAGGATATAAGTATGCTCCAAATCCATCCAATGCAAATCATCACTATTGTTCTTTTGTTATTGATGACTAGGTGATATCTGATTGGTAACTTGAGGTACAGGAATCGGTCCATAGACATAAAACACAGAGTTAGAATGGAGCTAAATGGCAGAAGTACATTGACTATGCCTAGTGTACACAATCCACACCTAACTATGTCTGTTGAACCAAACATGAACTCCTGGTAGAATCCAGATACAATGATGAAGGGTAGTATGAACACACACACCATCATATTGGTGACGGATAAATTAACCATCAGAATCACAATAGGTGATCTCAACAACTTCTTCCACAATATCGTTATTAAGACAAATCCATTCCAAAAGATGCCAATGAAAAACAACAGCAAACTGAAAGCTGCACTTGAGTATCTATTCCAGCCAGCGTGATAATCCTTCGATACAGGTACAATCCATGCATCTTCGGTGAGATATTCATCACTTACATTTATTATACAGGAGAAGTTTCTAAGATTCATTATTCAGGCCTGAAAAGTGTTTCATCAAAATAATCCAAGCTTAAGTTGACGTAATTAAGTATCACTCACGGTCTGTGTTACTAGCTATATTATAGATATTGTGGATACTAGTAGTAGACATACAAGCAACTTCCTTTTGGTAAAATGAGTAACCTCATATAGCCTAGACTGTACCCATACAAATGCTGCAACCTTGGCAGCACAGTAATTAATCTATCACTTGGTCTGGTTCACTGCTTAAGGTCAAACACATTTCCTGTGGTCATGGAACCCTGACTCCAATGAATTGCTGAAGCCACTTAGTTGCAATTTTTTTATAATTATGTGATCCATTAACTGTCTGTGAATGTGTTGACAGGAGGTGGACCTTTGCTCATTAGAGTACACTTATTACCTACAGCCAAACTTTACTCGCCGTACTGTTTATGCCTATTGTTTATGCACTATATTGACCGATATTTTTGGCCACATCTTTATAACAGTATAACGGTTTCTACCATTTTCTGGGTTTGAGGTGCGCGAGTCCACGCAGCAAATAATACTAGTGGTACGCTCGAATAGCGCAAATGCATGGCGAGCGAGCAGACTCTTTTTACAGAAAAATAGGACAGAAATTACATCTAACTGTAGTGCATAATGTAACGGTTTCCTTTCTCAGTTAGCATCAGAGAATCTAAAGTCTCTGATCCCACCCATGCATTGTAGCCATCTTCTCTGGTTAAGCAGCTAGTCTACCAACCTTCATGCTAGATGTGGTCACAAATAATATTTTTACAGGAAAAAAGGAATGGAGTCAGTGAATATTAGAGCCTTGTGGCTGTTTGATCATTTCATGAAAATATGGCTAAACTTCTCTTATTCTAGCTAAAGCATTTGTGTCAATGGTCGTAATGTGTATCAAACAATGAAGCACATTTACCTAACTTACATAATTAGAAGCGCGGGCGAATATTTTTGACGTGTGCATACATACCTATAATTATAACTGAAATCTCAATTGAACACACTGAGAGTCAGCTTTGCTCTCTTCGCTCGCTCGCTGAAATAGTTGTGATTAGATAATTTTCAAATGTCCTATTCCAACTACATTTTGAATCGAAAAAAGATCTATTACTCGAGTGGCACTGGACGTTACAGTCGGCTCGCCAACGTTCCCCGCTCACGTGATTTTATTTGATTGTTGGGGACGAGTAAATAGATAATGAGATGAGTTGAGGGTGTGTGCTCAAGTTAAGCACATTGCAGACCTGTCAACTCAAGCTTTTGGTGTGAACTTCAGTTGTTTATCTCAAGCTCTCAAACCATTACACCTATTTCCTACTCAAGTTATGCTAATTCCCAAGTTTCTCAAGCTTTATCTGATTACGTATTATAATGGTCTATATAATATACTGATAAAGTATTATGCTCATCATTTTAGGACAAAGTAAAGGTCACATCATTATCGTGAAATATGATATCCATCTTTTTTTTAAGTCAACAATAATTAATACCTAAATTTGTGACTATTTAATCATCAGTATGTAGCTCAAATTTACCAATAATAGCTATGGTGTTATCACAAAAGTATTTGTAACATAACCTGGTTTAAGCAATGTTTTTCTGGAAAAGACCAATATTTATAACTAGTCACATAAAAAATAATATAGGTTTATGCAGCCATTCTTACACTATATAGTATTGGTATGTCAGTAACAATTAATAATTTCGAGCCATTTTTGGTAAAGCGTCGCCTAGAATTGAATGGGTAAAGGGTCACCACATTCATTATGAGACAATAAAGAAGAAACTAAATTATATGCGAAGGGCAACTACTGCTGAAAAAAGCAGGTGAAACCGGCTACGAAGAAAGCAATAGCTTCACAAAGCCTGGTATATTGGCAATCTTGGATGTAGAGAGCCTGAGAAGCAGTAGATATTTGAGGAAAACGGACTCTATGAGTCAATAGAAAGATTTGAATAGAGAAAAGGAGGGTGAAAAGAAGATCTGAGATGGCTCAGGGAAAACAAAACCAGAGCAGGAGAAGGAGACTGACAGTCGAATAGCACGCGTAATTTCGCGATCAATTTTGTTTTCCTGCGCACGTAGGCGTGGCTAAGACTACAACGATTTTTAGGGGAAAGAAGCGGGTATCTTTAGCTGTCTAGTTTGCTCTACTCTGTGTCTCTATAGACACACTAAGGAGTTATTGGAGTAGAAATATCTCACCTGAAGTAAACTGAGACTTCATTGAGGCCTTAGAGGTACGTTATTGTCTTTTGTGGTTCTCTGTTTCTAGTCATGTAAAAATGGCAGCCATATTTGAGAGATCTAAAATCTCTTTTGGGGAGGAATTAGGTGAGGGACACAGTTTTAGTTAAGGTTACTTTTTTTGCAGTTAACTAGTCTTACTTTGTCAATTTATTGAGACTTCAAGAGCATTGAAACAAAAATGTCAGACACATGAAGTGAAAAAAAAACGTAATACACTGGAATTTGAAACTAAATGTTAATGTTTTGTTCTTGAAATTCAGGAATTACTATTTCATCTTCAATTTCTTCTTCTGAGTCATCACTGCTTGAGTCTGATTCTAGAGATGGTGACAGAAGAATCAGTCATGTCACAGCCTCTGTGGACTTGCTGTACGTTGGTGCAGTTTTGACAACTACAACCGGGTCCACATGAATGCCCACCTTTCCTACATCCACAACGCTGGGAAGTACACCCCTTCTTACAGCTACACCCCTTAGTTAGGAAGGTAATTGTTTCTAAAACTAATTTCTGGACACTAGGGCATTCCCAATCAAATACATAATTGCCGTCATTGTTCTTTGTCCAACCATAAAGATCAGGCTGGGGAAGAGAGTCGTGTATGTCTTCCTTGAAAGAGTTGAACCACATCTGAGCAATCCAGCAAGATCGTAACCAGTGGCACCACATAAATGTATGTGAGGGCATACGATCTTCTTCACATACTATTCTGTCTGAAACTATAGCACGAATTGTATTGTACCACTCTATGTGTTGGTTTGCTCCATTGCAGGCATTAAACAATTGGTGTGTGGTTTTAGAGACACAATTGCAGAGTAGTGTTTTTTTAATACAAAGTTCCTATTAGCCTAAGAAATACTAGAAAACCATTTTCTTTGTTTTTTTCTCCAGAATCTGACAATGATCCAGGCATACTCCTACCTGTTATGAAGTCGGCATGCTGGAAGAAAACTTGGAAGAAAGCCGACTTTCCATGGCCAGAAAAGGACACATAATCACATCCTGAGGTAATAAACAGCATTTGAAAAATATTTGCTAATTTTGACTTCTCCAAATTTGCTAAGTCAGGGTCCAGCTGTAAGGATTATTTATGTGTATATATAAGTTTGGTTTGGGAATGTAGCACATTAATTTGTAAATAAACATCCTTGTTTGTGAGTATTTCAAAAAGTGACAAGCCAGTATTATAAATATCGGTATCTGGGGAATAGATTAATATGTGCCTGCCAGTAGTTTGTGTTGCATGACGCCATATCCTCATGTCGGCCTCAGCTGAGTTAGACTTATAGTTGCTAGCTGGTGAAGGGAGTGACTTGGGATTGCCAGACAACATAAGTGTACTGTTGTTTCCAAAACACCCACTCAGATAGAGTACTTGTTCAGGTCTCAGTTGTAATCGTACTGACTGCAAAAAGGTGAGACCAATAGCCTCTATGTCAGAACATTTACACTCCCTACAAGATATGAAAGAACTCCAAGAAATAGAGGCAATTTCAGTGGATGGATTGAATTTTACATGTTGATGCAATGATGCACAACCTTTGCTATTATCCCTCTTTTTCTGTTCATACACCTTTGGATTAAATTTGTTCATGTCTCTTGGAGCATCAAATAGCGTATGTACTTCATTCACTTTTGCCTGATAGTGTGGTAGTAGGAATCTATCAAATAAAAACTTAGAGAAATCACATATAGTATGAGCATTTCTTAGAGGCTTGCAGTTAAGAAAAAACATGACATCTAGTATGACTGTATCAGCCTTCTAATCGGTAGGGAGTGTGTCTGTTACCACTCGTTCTGTTAAGCTATCTTAGCTGTTCTTATCCTTCTTCTTCCTCTATTTAGAACTTTCATTTTTAAGTCATGGATTTTCTTCTCCTATGTCTATCTGTCCTCTTGCTTCAAACAAAGCCAATGTCCACTATCATGCACAGATGGACATAGATGTGAGAATCATGAGGACAGATAGACATAGGAGAAGAAAATCCATGACTTAACCCTTTGCGTACGATCGTCACGAATTCGTGACCGCCATAACTTAACGCGCGCGTACGATGGTCACGAATCTGTGACACACCGGGTGCGTCAAGAGAATACGGCTGTCACGAATTTGTGACAAGCTCATTCCTGCTCTGTTATTACAGTTACAGAGCGCGTAGCGCGCTAAAACTTTCAGTAGCTTACATAGTATACATTTTGCAATCTCTATTCTACAAAATAAGTCTTATAAAATAAGTATAACTTGTATCAAGTGCACCAACTAAATTAAAAAAATTTTTTTTCTACACTTTGTGTCTAGCTATTTTCAAATAGAACATCTACTAAGAAGTAAAGGCCTAAAGTAGCTAGAAATAAGCAAACTAAAACTAGAACTTACACTTGGGTGTGATTTCTCCCTTCATAAATATAAGCTAAAAAAATAGCTAACAAACTATGGCCTCCTCGATAATTCCAACTAAGTTTGTATTCAAAACAACTCTATAAACTATAAACTAACGAATTACCATAGCTACAACGCTAGAGGCCGATTATTTGAGGCCTAACACAAAAGAAACACTCGCCCGTTTTCTTTTTCCACGTGTCGGAACTCCAACTGGTAAAACGCCGTAGTCTCAGGCAACTAATTGGTTTTACGGCGTGCGCGTATTTAATTACATAATTGCTCGCCCGCGTTCGTCCGCAAAGGGTTAAAAATGAAAGTTCTAAATAGAGGAAGAAGAAGGATAAGAACAGCTAAGATAGCTTAAGGAAAAAAATAAAGAGTGCAGGATAGGAAATTTAAAGTGAACGAAATCAAATGGCAGAGAATGATAGCAATACATGAGAATACCTCAGCATTCCTGATTACAAAGTTACATATCAAGTGCCATTGTGAGGCGGGTGTTTTTAGCTTATAGAGTGTCATGCATCATAAAAAAGCAAACCTCTAACCAAAATGGACTTATAGTCTCATACCAAGCACATTGTTAGATTGAGAAGTCTTACATAGGCTCCATATTTAAAAAAAATTTCATGGACTAAATCACTCAATAATGCTACTACCTATAGCCATGCCAAAAAGCAGAATTTATTATTATGAGAAGTAGTAACCTTCATTGTACAAAACATCACTCTTAAGTACACATCTTTGGTGAAATGTACAGGTACAGCATTGACCATTTAATTAACTTAGCTATAGAGCAGTGCAACTGACCTTGCACCTGCTCCACAGAGTTGTTGAGCACAACAGCAGAATTTGATTAAACAATACACATCTTAATTAATTGTGGCTAAAAACTTGAAGGACCAAGGATAGGGAAGTACCAAAGCTTTGAAGTACACAGAACATACTCGAAAAATTACAGACTATCCGTCAGAATCAACGTAGGACCCAGCGTTTTAAGACGGTTGTGATACCAAAACCTTCGTTGAATTGTGCAAACAAGGTTAATTGACTAATATATCAAATTAATATCAAAATACATTAGCTTGTGGTTGGATGGATGTACGCCCTTCGGTCAATCTTTCAAGTAATATCAGGTTAATCATTGCTTTGTCAAGTCTTCAAAATCATCTTTTTCGTCAAAGATTTCAGGAATACAGATATTCTCTGCAGTCACCTCATCTAGCTATTGCATATCCAGTAGTAGGCTGAATGTTGTACACAGGGTTATGTGTTTGTGGTTTAACTGGCCTGTTCATTGCTTCAAAGCAATGACGCTCGTACATCGGTAATGGTGTGGGAGACACCATTGATTGCATTAATACATACCAGTAGGATGCAAACAAACATTAAGGAAAATGGGGACCTGTGGACATGCATACACACCCACACATTTTATTTGATAGTATATTATAAGTGTCTGTTCTTTTAGTTAGATTTGAAAGTATAGCTAACTTATTAGTGCATAAGATCACTGTAACATTTACAATGAAATTTTCCCACAGTACGTTTAATTCAATGTATTAAAATTTCCAGTCATACAATATTGCTTTGTAAGAATACTTCATTATAGTTATAGGTAAATGCAAGAATGTATCTGCCCTTTTAATATGAGAAGGATAGGGATATGGTTAGTTGATTTACAACTTTCAGTATTCCATAGCAATTACACAATAATTTAGATCAATGGTATGAGTGAACGTAATTCAAATGGTGACATTTCATCTGCGATGGTTGTCAGAGAAAATAATAATTCAGAGAAAGCATAATATTATCACATGAAAGATGGAATCCAGCAATTCACACCATCACTTGACAACTTGTGTATTTGTTGTTGTGTTTTTTTTTACTTCTAAAAATAATAACACTGTTTGATTAAATCGAAGGTTGAAATCAGCAATTATAAGCCAAATTTTGTTGTCAGTTTAGTGTACAACATTCAATTTTACTGAAATTTGGTGTGAGTGTTAAATCCGCCTTATATGCCTACACTTCTGTAATTTGAGGAGTTATGCCTATTAGCTATGTGTTCAGGGGTCGTAAATCCCTGAGCTGGAGGCTGGTACTGAATCGAATGACCAGAGCCCACCATAAGCTATGCCCAGCTTAAGCAAGTTGATGCCCCGCGGCTAGTGTGTGGCGAGCAATCGGATACTATGCCGGCATGGTAGGACTCAACCACAGCAACAAGCCACTAGCAGGTAACGCGGTCTGCATTCACGAGCTTGACTTATGATGGACTAATTTTCCCAAGACAGCTTACAGTGCATATATGGGATGACATGGTACAGTTTGTGGTAGTTTTGGATGGATCATGAATATCATTAGATGATAATGAGTTGATGTAGATTGTGTTAGTTTATTGTTTGCTAAAGACTTCTCCTTGTTCAGGTAGCTAGACCTGAACATCCTGGGGGGGAGAAGGAGATGATTCCTGCAAAGAGCAGAATCAGTTATGTTGTCTAGCAAGTGCTGAGTCGAGGAAGACTGTGCTAAGTCTGAGTCGAGTGCGAATATCCTACTGCAAAAAGCCAAGTCTCTAACTATAAATAACATAATAGGGAATAATAAATAAGTAATAATGCAATAAGTTATTATAAGTTATAGTGTTAAATCAAGTATTATTTCAGCAGGCTTAAAATATTCCAGCATGCATAAAAAACTAATAATTGAGTTTGCATTAATTTTAGTGGAAAAAAATTGATGCAACCAAGGAAAAATTTATTTTTCACTCAACTCCTTCATTATGTTTGTGACATGTTAATCACATGCTCATACTTACGCTTTATTTAATATTAAAGCAAGATTAAAAGCAAGTTATCATCAATGAATAATGTGTATATATAACATAAGCTATAGAGCCTAACTTGAAAAAAATATTACTTTCTTAGAATCGAAATAGTTTGCCGCACAGAGTGAATGTTTAACAGACAAAATGATCCTGCTATATAGCTTAGCTACAGTTTATAAACAAACAGCTATAATCGATAATTTATAATGGATGTGAAATTTAGAATATTATACTGACTTGCTTTTATGTCAAACTGTGAAAGAACAAAGTAATTAATTTAAAGTATTTGTGATAGTACAAATACATTAACAAAGTGTCCCAACATTTCTAATTTCTGATAATCCTCCACATAATGGGAATTCTGTACCAACCAATGTTTTGTAAATAGCTAATGCATTATCCGAGATAACCTTGTCCCCTCACCAACTCCTCAAACACTAAGAAATTCCCGATGCTTTGCCAACAATCTCATTATGTACTTACACTGCATTGCCATAGTTTGGCGGTAGAAATGACAGCAGGACTAACATCAATACACATACTCAGGTATATAATTATTGCTCCAATCCCAATGAGCAGATTCAGATACGGGCTTGACAAATAATTCTGCAGAATAAATAAATAAATAAATAATATTATATTATAACAGCAGTAAGAAATTGAATATAAAATAAGTGTTTAACTGAGTTTGCATTACTTGAATTTACTACTTTATAGAGTCATATAATTAAAAAATTAAAACATCGATAATGACAATTTTCAAGTAAATGCTATTGTATTTTGCAAAATACCTTCTTTCTGAAGTACATATTGTATATATATTATATATATATCAGTTTTGAGAACTCAATCCACCGCAATACACTGTGAAAAATGCACAATATAATAGGATATTTACAATTACTTATAACATAGTTATAATAATGTAATAAGAACACTCTTATAACACTTCCTCATACTAATGTTATAAACTACATCTTATTTTTCTCCTGAATATAGTCATGATATAGGATGTGTCTTAACCTAGCTATGCATTGCTTGAAGATGCTTGTCTTACAAAATTGAGGAAACTATTACACTAAAGATTTACTGCTTAGTTTACTTGTTTAGTAAATCATACTTGTTTTACTTGACAGGAAACCTTAAGTAAAACATTGTACCATGTTCTACTATAGTCTTACATGTCTGTTGTTTTTTTTTACACCTTTGTTTTACCCATGATTTACTGAAGGGTCCATTAGATAACTTCTTACATTATATATTAAGCAAAATTATAAAACTAGGAACTGTTAAGGATAACATAGCTGTGGATAGTTTGCACACCACTGCACAGTTTTATAACTGGTGTAGTTTTTTTTGTGTAATTGTGTATTGTGACTAGGGTCTCCTAACTTGATCACTCAGATGCCAGGTCCTTCCAGAGAAAAACACAATTAGATAGTGACCCCTCCTTGGTTTATAGTGCCCCAGTTTTGAGGTTATAGTGTCCCTCCAATGCAATTGTTGAAAAGGTAACTATGTTAAAAATGCATCAGGCTATGTACTGTAGCCTAGACATAGGCGTCTCTGCGTATCTTGAACTACTGTCCCTCACGCCCTAAGTACTTCGCTGCTCGGCGGGACGCTGGACCGTTCTGCGGTTCCTCCAGCAGTGTCTCGCAAAGATATTGCATTGTCTCGTGGAAAACCCTTTTCCAGTTAAGTATAGGTAAGTATCGCCAGGTTAAATAAGTTAAAAACGCTTTACCGTGGATGTAAAATTCTCTACTGGTAGTGGTCGTCAAAACTAGTGTTGCGCGCTGTCTACTGTGATTCGTAAACAGCTACTGTGTCTTGTGTCTTGGTGGACTGGGAGGAAGCTTTTGCTGTCTACCCTGGCTTATTCTTCTGGGTAAGTAGTTTTATGGCTAGCTGTCTGTGGGTTTCGAAGTATTTTTTCTGCCTGGGGCACCCTATCAGTGTTCTCCCGGTGAAGTTGTGTTTCCTGAACAATTTTTTCTAAGGTAGTTACTGTATGAATGAATGAATGTAGGGAGCAAACGTGCCCTGAATTATAATAGAGATATTTTGTGGTAGTTTTAGCTATATCTTTATAAAAAAAGTCTCCTCAGTTTGTTTGTTCCGTAGTACTTTTGAATTTTGAATTTCTTTGTGAGAAAGTGTGGGTGCATGTTGGAATGGTTTCTAGTTACTGAATTATTCTAAAGCATGCTCCACTAAAATTATCCTCCCTCATAGCCTTTCCCATGACTACCCTACATCCTTTGGTGTGCTCCTGGACAACGAGGGGGAGAAAATCATTGCATACAACTCAACATATGTTTCTACTTTGTTCTAGACACATTGTTTCATGCAGGTTATGGGAGCCCTGGAATTTCCACCCTAATTAACTTTTACCTCTTCTGAATTTATTTCAATATAAGATATGAAAAACATTGTAGCATTTCGTAGTAGTTTGTCCAAATTTTCATGATCATGACTTCACCATTTTCATGTGGCTGAACGGTTTTTGTGACTCTACAAATCTCTCTCTTCTCTCTCCCCCCAGTGAAAAATCCTGTATGAATTCCTATCATTTTAGTTTATGTAATTCTAATAAACTTCAGTGAAATCATTTTACTTATCCGCTTATTCTTCATTGAGCTGTTGTTGAAGAACTTTTTCAGATTGCCAATTGCTTAATTATGGTTTAAACAGTTTACTATGTGGTCATCCCCAAGCCGTAGTTCCCCCCAGAATTTTAATTTAGTAAGCTTCTATAATAACTTAAGCTTGAATTATGTGACAAAACACACATCAGTGTAAGGTGTATACACTTTCACATAGGCATGTCCATCAAAGCAGTGTGGGTTTCCAAAATGAGATTGGCTAAGTACACCATCCCCAGCGCAGAATCCTGTATGACACCCTGATAGCTTAGTTATCATATGCTTTTTCTGGAGTAAAAGTATGTTCTTTCCCCAATTTCTAAGGTCACTATGAAGCATTACTTTTTTTTATGTTGTGAGAATAGGGAACAGGAATTTCCTTATGGTGGCCAAATAATATTGGCTTCCAGTATCCAGGTGCACAGTGGTGAGAAGGAAAAGTGGCCATTTTTCACATGCACTTCATAGAATAATACTAGGACAGGTCATAGGAGCCATGACGACCACTAAGGCCATAAGCAACTTGGTATGATACAGTATAGTATTGACTACCATTACCAAATGCAAGTCTTATGGCCTCATAGAGGTAGTTGCAAGTCTTTGTATAAGTCACGATATGGATTTGGTCGGTTAATTTTCTTTAACAGACAATGCTGGTTGTGGTTTGTTTGTTGTTTGTTTTGTTTGTTTTATTTTGTTTCTTGTGTTTGTTTAAAGCTTATCTGTACATAAATTATAGCTGGTACATAATGATTTTGTATGGTAGTGAAGGTGGTTTAGTTTCACTGACCATACACACCCTTCCTTCTGCTATAGCTCAAGTACACAAGCACACAATCATACACACCCACTCATATACACAGTCCTAGGGAGGAAAGGCATTTTACTTGTGATGTTAATAAAAATTGGCATATAAGGAGAAAGAGTAAAATTCATCTTTATGAAATCATCATGTACAATTTGTTTGTTCAAGCAATTTACACTGCCAACATTTTTTTAATTAGCGTACGAGACCACTCATGGCAATTTTTGGTACTTAAAAAACAACAAGTTTTTCCAAGGAATTATTGTGCTGTATAAATCCTAACTCTATGTAAGACTTGCTTACTAATGAAATATGAAAAAGGAACCTAAGTAGTTTAACACATAAAGCAGCAAATATTATATTTATTGTTTGTTCTTAGCTAGTCAGCACATGTAACACACAACACTCTCACATGCACTCATTCACTGGATATACCAACACAAGATTTACATTGTAGTCTCTTGGTGGCTTGACATGTTGGGCAATGGATGGTCAAGTATGAACAGTGATGACAAACAGCGTGTTAACCAAGGTAATGAGTGAACACAAGAATCGTGAGTGTCAAAGTCAAAATTTACATACATACACGTACATCCAAGCATATATAACTAGTGATGTGCTTGAGCACAAATGGCGAGCGAGCCTAAAGACTATACTATTGATTTTGACTTCTAACACTGAAGCTACTGAAAATAAGGTCCAGTTTTTTTTATTTAGCATACAGGGTAAAGGGATTTCAGTGCAACAACTCTCTGCAACTGCTTGGAAGGAAAACAACAACAACAACAAAACAATACACGTTATTTAAAAGTTTTCTTTGTGATATTCTTTAGCTAAGTAGTGGTTGTAACACACAATGCTTTGACACAACTGGACATGCACCTACACAGACTTACTTTCGCAGTAGTCTACTGGACAATGTATTTTCAGGTAAAGTTTTGTGGTATTTATTATAAATATAATATAATTATGGAGGGTGTAAATTTAACAACTTCTACTGTACTAAACTAGCCTATTTCGCTACAAACTGTCTACATATATTAGAATTACAACCATGATAACACCAATCTGAGAATCTTGAATTATGTTAAGCTAATTTTACTTGAGACATACACTTTCAATGTAGGAGTGTGAAGTGGCTGGCAGGTGTAATAGTGCTGTGACTACTCCACTGGTCTACACGAGTTAAGGACTCCTGGACTTCAATACAACTAGAGGTGAGGAACTCTAGAATGACTTTTTAACTGCACTAACAACTCAAGAAATACAGTGCTTCCAGCTTAAAGAGTGGAAACTTGGGAGATTTGGTCATTGCTACTTAGTCCACTATAATTTATAAAGTTTATAAAATAAATACTTTAAACTTGGAAGACTTATACATGAATATCACATCAACCTTCCCACAAAATGATTTTGTGGTTAAGTGGTTATTATTGTGGTGAGAGGTACTTGAAGTTCAAGTTCAGAAATAGTGAATTTAAAAGTGTTTAAGCCAGTAAATAAGCAAATATTAATATGAATCTTTCTAAGTTTGCGAACTGGTGATATATTGGCTAAAGTTTCAGTGCACCAATTTTATTGTATTAATAAGCATCTATTTAGTGAAAATTTGCCAATTTATAAAAAAATGTGTTTAAGCCAGAAAAAGAGTAAATATTGATATGAAGGTCTAAAATTTTGGTATGACATAGTCATATATGTCAATATTATTATATAAAATTTTCATAATTTGATCTCAAATTTTGAGCCAATTAGCAGCTTTTTTGTCAAAAATTTACTTTTGTATGTTACGGGTCGTCAATTTGTGACGTTTACCAATATTTTAGGAGTGCTGTATACGTAAACGTGACGTCAAACAATGCGCATGCACAAAACGGTCAGCCCGTGGGGTAACTCGCGGTCCTGTTTGGCGCCACTTTACCGCCAGGCTAAATATGGCTTCTATCGAGTTGGCAACTTTTTTTTCTCAGGCGAGAGGGATTCTTTTCTATGATTGTGCTAGTCGCGTGGGGTTGGTCTTCACATGCATTTTAGAGGCGGGGAATCTCTACGACCCCAACTGCGTTGCTCTGATGGTGACTGCCGCAACCCGAATGCTTGGTCATCTAGCTCGGGAAGCGGCACAAATGTTGGCTCCTCTCCTCAGGGCTGGATTCCAGGCAAACGGGTAAGTAAATGTGCTGCATTCTGTTGTGACACAGCTACAAAATGCCTTCCACTCAAGGTTTTTATACCTATTGTACAACAACACTATAGCGTACAAATTCAATCATGTCCAAACATTTTTTTTTTTGACAGGCAAGTTATCTCCGCACCCTTCACCCGATTGGGCTACTCTGGATCCTATGGAAATAGAGTGTGCTCAATCAGGGTGACTATCTGTGGCTACCAGAGTAGGGTAGGAGAGGTAATGAGTGCTCTGTGTTGTACTAACTTGACATACAGTTGTGCAACATTACCAGACAATCACGCTGACGTTAACTCAAGCACCAAAGACATAGAAGAAAACAGAGAACTTGTTGATACGTACTGTAACGAAGACCACAGTCACACAGACATTAATAGTGAACATACTAACAGTGACAATAATAACTCCCAATACTCTAGCCCCTTTCAACAAGCTTGCCCCTACACAATTTCAGACTTCGACAGTGACTCTCATCATACATTTGACGAAGCTGAACATGACTCTGACAGAACAATGCCTATAACTTCAACGCCAGACAATTCCCAAACAGAAGATTTTAATATGACACCACCATTAGATAAATACATAGACGACTGTGAGCAAAATGAAATCCCACGTGACTTACAATATACAGTTGACGGTACTGAGACACAACCATCAAGATTTACAGACTGTAACTTAGCTGATTTAAACATGACTCCACCATTACAACAGCAACAATCACCAGACACCAGACACAAAACTCAAACAATACATCGACAAAAACGTCACATGCTGATACGTAAACGAAACAAAAGGCACATGCGAGTACTACGACGAAAGAAAAAAGTGTGTACGGCAACATAACTAATACAGCTAGACTACCTGACATAACGAGTGCAACATAGAGCCAGTCCTCTCCATACGTGAGCTACAAAGTACATTTACCATCACAACCTCAAGTTGTAGAAGATTACCAGTCTCCCACTAATCACATGCTGATGATCATATGCAACAGAGGTTAGTACCCTAGCTAACAACTCGAAAAGTGAAATCTTTTGGTTGGTGGTGGCTCTGAAAAGAGCCGGTTGAAAGAAATTTAAATAAAAGAATACTATTGTGCTGCATGCCCTACGTTACTCCTTTCACTCTCCTGTGTGATTTGTAATTTTTAATCACTTCATCCACGCTGTCACAGGTATGACCTTCGTCATAGGCTTGTTCGTAATCTCTACACTTCGCAAAGAAACGTCCAATACTCTCACAGGTTACAAGGGAGAATGACTCGGGTACAATCTTCCTTAGCCTGGTGATGGTCCCGTTGGCATAACTTCTGGTATGCTTCTTGCACTGACACCACACATGCTCGATAGGGTTCAGCTCACAATGGAACTTGGGGAGAAAGATACATAAATGCCCTCGACTGTGAACTTCCTTTTCAAGGATGGTGGTGCGATCTTGGAAATCCTGCCAAAATAAAAACAAAGGTAAGAGCATTTTAAAAACAATAATGCACATTTTAAAATTATTAATTACATTTTCTAATTGAGCTATTGAAATCACATGCTTTCAAGTAAAATTATGAATTGCAATTTTTGTATTCATGTGTGTTTTACTTGCCTTAAACTTCAGAAGTTCTTCCTTCATTTTGGAAGCATTCATGCCCTTGATGTCAATCCCTCTCTCATCCAACACGGTCTTCATCCCCTTCTGCAGTCCATCTTCAGTCACCATCTTCTGCACCTGTCCACTCCACATTGTGTCCTGCATGAATGGCTGCTTCCCTCCATCCCGCACATTCATTCGGTCAGCGTTGAGAGCATTTTCAGGTCTCTTTGTATGAGATGGTGCGTTGTCAAACACAAAAAGACCTTGGCAGGAGGGATACTTACTCTCAAACAAGGAAATTGCCTTGTGAGTCTGCAGAATAGATACCATTACATACGTATCTGTAAGTACCTTAAATATAAATACTATTCATTATGATTAATACTATTATTGTTATTATTATTACTATTACTCTTATTATTTCTATTATTATTACCATTATTATGATTAATACTATTGCTATTACTATTATTATTAATAATACTATTACTATTACTCTTATTATTTCTATTATTATTACCATTATTATTAATACTATTACTATTACTATTATTATTATTAATACTATTACTATTACTATTATTATTTCTATTATTATTACCATTATTTTTATTATTACTATTACTATTACTTATTATTATTATTATTATTATCATTATAACTATTAATACTATTATCTTAATTTCAGCATTTTTTTCAGACCTGTGAAATCAAGTGATCATTAGTGAAGTAGCCATCTGTCTTGTGTTCCAGAAAAATGGTACACCTCTCATTGTTACTCTCCAGCATGCCACCAACTTCTTCCACGAAATCAGAGACCATGATAGCCTGCCCAAGGGACTTCTGTTTGAGCACTTGCTTGGTTCCATCTGTCCAGTGAGATGACTGATCCGCATTGGCATAAAAAGTGGATTCATCATGGAAGACTCTGATTACTGGTCTAATGGCTGGGTCAGGAGACGGAGAGTTATATGTCCACATCCTACTTTCCAGAGATTTCAGCCTGTTAAGATAGAGCTTCCTGTCAGCAACAACATCCGACCGTTCGTGCCCATCAAAGTATATGCCCTTGGAATGGTGCTGATATGAGAACCCAAGTTCATGCAGCCAAATAGAGACAGTTGACTTGCACACATCTACTTGGTGGTGATCTTTGAGCCAGCCTACAATATCATTCAAAGTGAGATTAGGACGTCCCCTCATGTTTGCTGTGTCACACACAAACTTCCGAACTTCAGCCATGAAATTTTCATCAAAGGTCAAAGATGCCCACTTTGGATGTTTTCCTCTTCCTGACTCCAACTCATGCTGTATCCGCTCATCTGTTGCTTCATCAATAGAAGATATCAGGGAAAAGAAGTCAACATAGATATCCGCTGCCCACCTATGGATCACTTTCCAACAGAATCCAGTGGCTTTTGAGGCCAACTTGCACGACTCTGTGATGCCCATCTCTGCGGTCATACCAGCACCAACTATTTGAAGAGCTATAGCTTTCTGTATAGCCAAAGTTGTGTTTCTTTCCACAAAAGATTGTAAACTGTGCAATCCTTGTGAAATCACGTGTGGACTCTCTTTCACTAATAGCTTCAAATAGTTATTTCTGGGTGAGGGGGACGGGCAAGGCTGTTTGGGTCTAAAATTATATGAGGAGGAGGGGGAGGAGGATAGTGAGTGTGAGGAGGATAAAGAATAAGAGGAAGATGGGGAGGAGGATAAAGAATGAGAGGAAGACGGGGGGGAGGATAAAGAAGAATGAGAAGACATGGAGGAGGATATAGAATGAGAGGAAGATAGAGAGTGTGAGGTGGATATAGTTGGTGAAATAGATGGAGAATGTGAGGATGCACTTAAAGAGCTAGAAAGTGGAGGTGAAAGAGATACATGTCTTCCTCTGGGAGCCTTTGGTTTCATGCAGTCTTTCATTTTTTTAGCTGCTGTAGAAGAGGAGGCTCTCTTAGACTCTACAGGAATGTTAGAGGATATCTCCAGAACTTCCACCTGATTTCGTCGTCGCTTGCTCGCGCGACTAACCGTAGGTAACGCTGCTTTGGAAGCCATACTATAATCGAGTTAGCCCGCCAAGTGAAAATGGAAAGTCCGATTATGCTAGGGTAATTCCCTTCAGGTCGCGCAAGCGCGAAGTTGGACCCAGTCTTACGCCGTGTGACGAATTACCGCGTAAGTTCCGACGTCAAAGAAAATGGCGAAAAATGTATTGTAGTCTACGAGAGAGGCGCGTTTTCTCACCTTCCCATGGTTGAATAACTGTTTAAAGATATCAGGAATCTTTTAAATCAGATGGAAAATGGTATGCCTAAATTATAAAGAGCTATGTATTGGTCAATCTCATGGAATCAAAGTTTCCACTCTTTAAGCTGGAAGCACTGTAGGCCTTTTGAAATGATCTTTTATTGATTACTATATTTATTACTCATAATTGTAATTGGCTTAAGGATATTTCCATTTAATGCACACTTAGACAACTTGAAATATATAGGGAGCGACTTAGAGTCTGAACTTTTAGAACTCTTGTCACTTCATTTACTAACTGAATAATCCTTTGAAACATTTTGTAGGTGTGGCTGGACACACACATACACACACACACTGCACACACACACACACTGCACACACACACACACACACACACACACACACACACTGCACACACACACACACACACACACACTGCACACACATTATATTTATTCAACTCTTCATTTGTAAAGTATTGAATACAAATGAAAGGTGAAGAGTTCCCGGATCATTTGGTCAATGACCTGATGACAGCCACGCACAATCACCTGGTCTCACACACGCACACACATAGCTACAGTGATGAAATGAAAGTGAAAGAAGAAAAGTAATGGTACACATGATAGTTAGTCATTAGTTACACAGGGGCTGGAGTCAAGTGTTTCTATAGTTCAGTGATTTCCAGAATGTAAGATTCTTTAACCCTTTCACCGCCAAGTTTATGACTACCAGTTCGGTAACATGAAAATGTAATTTTTTTTTTTTTTTTTTCTGCACAGACATTCAGCAAGAGATAGATTTTAAAAGCAGGTACAGACAAAACTGTTTACTATAATGCAAATGATGATCACCGTGTGGACAGACAACTGAATGGTTAGCGTTCCAGCAGCCATATTTTTTTATAATGTAAAAAAAAAAACAACTAAATACCTGTGCTGTCATTTCGATTTTTTTTATTACAGGAAGTACTTGATGGAGCGTGCTCGGAATGACAGTTAACTAGGCAGGAAGGCTAGGAAAATCGCACTGTAACTTCCCTTGAATCCCTGACAAACAGTCACCCACTAATAAGCAAAGTATTACTTAATAAGCACTATAATTTCTACAAACTGACAAAAATGAGATAGCAAGGCAACTGGAGGCTCTACCCTGACTCTTTTATAGAGAGGCCAGGGCAGGGGCCCTAAAATGACAAAGAGTCTTTGTGAGTGGAGAGAGTATGAGTGTGTGTGAGGCAGTAATAGTTAGTATGAATTAGTGTTAATAAGGTACAAGTAGGAGTAAGGCAAGGGGAAAGGTGAGGCATGAATAAGACAGGTTAATTAAGCAAAAGGGGAAAGAAAGTGCAGTTCCAAACGTTCACTCTTCCTGTCCAGGATGCGCCCGGACAGTACTATGTTAGAGCAACGTACAAAGCAATAAAAATCGAAACTTTATATGGATAATTGATCTTTTTTTCTTTTTCTTTTTAATACAGAGAACCGCCGATCAAATGCAGAACGTCATGTGGCCTCTATGGCGGTGAAAGAGTTAAGAAGACCAGAAACCTGCAGTGACTGCAGATCAGTGTACTTACTAGTCTTGCCTTCTACCACACACATATACACACAGACACACACACACACACACACACACACACACACACTGCGCTCATACACACACACATACACACACTAATATTTGTACCCATTTGTGTCTAATGGATTATACTTTATCACCTGAGATTTGATTTTAGGATAGTTGGGTGCAAGGAAGAAGTTGAGTGTTTTAGAGGATTATGTATATGTGTGTGTGTTTGTTCATGTGATAAACAAACTATCATTTCCCCATCTGTCTTGTGTTATGACGACCAGTGCAGGGCCAGAGCGACCTAAGCGGTCATGGCCGTATAGGTATTTAGTACACTCGGTGTGGCACCAGTGGTATTAATTATGGCGAACTTCTACCTTTTGTACAAGAATGCTTGATCGCAACTCTGATCATAATGAAGCCACTTGTACCAAGTGCTCCCAAAGGAGACGCTACAAAATCTTTGTCTAAATATTAACGAGGAAATTTAATGTTAATTATCCAAACACTTCAGTTAACCCGAACACCATAAATCTAATAATAGCATGTACAGACAAGAAGAATTGCTTGACCACACCCCTTTATTAGTGCTTTTATAATACATTTTAAGTTATCAGAACACCTCTCAGTCGCAACTTATCCAGATAACTGACATTCTACTGTATACCATTTCATATGTCCTCCTGTATGCATACACGCATCAATACTTCACGCATAGTTACTTGATTGCAGCATTCGTGTCGTTTACCAGCCGTATATTTGTCGGTTTTGTCGTTGTTTTTGTTGTTCAGTTCACACACTTCACTACTTTGAAGTTTTGCTCAGTCCCGGTCTGTGCCATTGACATTAACCTGAGATACCAGAACTGCCGTGTGTGCATACTGAATGTTTGACATCGTGGTTCCTATGTGATTGTGTAGGTGAGCATTAATAAAAACATATATGCAATAAAGCATTCCTTAAGGCAGTACTACTTAGGTGAGATGTATTGTGCGAGAGCTATATCTGAGTTCAATCAAATGATGTCTAAATTTATTATCCAGCTATTATTTATATGTACCATACTGTTGTGTGTGTGTGTGTGTGCGTGTGTACATGTGTGTGTGTGGTATATGTTTTGCAGAGTACTAAAGTCTTTATGTTGTACTTCATATGATAGACTTAAATTGGTTTACTAAAGGTATGTTTAATTTATTTTTCTTTTGTGTGTACAAATATTTTTGTGGATGTATTCCCTCTCTTTTATGGCTTTTTTTTTAAACCATACAGAATTTAGAAGAAAAAATGTTTGGCTGTCACCAGGAATTGAACCCAGGACTGCTTGCTTAACACGCAAGCACTCTGCGACTGAGCTGCGACAGCAAAGTGATAAATTTTGTTACAAGTGTGGGTCACTCCCCTACAAGAAGATGATGGCCCCCTAGTGAATTGTCCTTTTCAAGATAACTGGAATGAAGCTGTGAACATTCTAGCCTGACTAGCTAGCACCTGTCATTCTATCATATCCCACTTCTTTGTGCATTTTCATTGAACCCACAAGTTGTTTATTTGTTGTTGTTGTTGTTTTTTGTTGTTGTTTTTCATTAATTTGAGTTATACTATATTGATAATTTTGATGCACTGTAAAATGCTTGCTTATCGGATTTTACAATATCTGACTCTGAACGACAGCCAAAATGAATGTAACCACTGTTGAAATAGAAATCCTTCACACACCCTCCCACTCCTGTTGTATGAGGTTTCACTGTATATTGAGTTGCTGCAACTAATCTACCACTAAAACCAGCAAATAGGGCATTGCAGCATAGATATTATAGATGCAGAGTAATCAATTCAATTTCAACTCTTTCACTTACTAGTAGTTCTATTAGTTGATCATGCACTGGTAATAATTGTCACTGTGGCGGATGTTTCAGACTTATAGTAACATAAAGCACCAACTTAAAGTTAAAATCTAGTGAGTAGAGACTTGAAATTTGCTTCATGACAACCAATTGGCTATAGAATATACGTGTTGAACAACCTCGACATTTTGAATGGAAATAAAACGGAGCTACAGTGAATGTTCTTTCTGCCCCATCCAATAGATACATTTATTGCTTACTACCCCTTAAAGCAAGCAACCTCTGATTTATGATCTGCTGAAAGATGCTCTTTCAATTTGGGAGTTCTACTCTTTTAGTCTAATAGTGATAGCTGGACAATCATTCAGTGATACCAATATTTCTCCTGCATACCTAATATCTGATTTTTATTGGAATGAAATTTTGAAATATTTCTAGAGAAGAATAAAATATATAAAAAGTCCCTAAGAAGAATTTGAGAAGCAATTGTGCATAAATTTAAAAAAAAATAGAAATAGAGTAACTAGCTAGCTAAAGCTTATTTTTTTCTTGATAGTAAAGGAATACTAAGGGTGCTCAAGCATTGGACTTTTGTCATAGATATAGGCCAATGGACATATGGGGTATGCTTGTATGCTTTTCTCTCTTTAGCGCATTCTCGAATTTATTTCCCACAACACCCTTGCGCATACTTCAGCTACCTCACCTAGTTTCCAACCTGACGTTTTAACTAAATAAATTCATCACTGATCCATAAATATACTTAGAGCAAAGTTAATTCCGAGATTATTCGTACATCCAGCCCCAGCAAGATCAGTGCGTACGTCCTTCCAGATTTGTTTGTTAAACGATTGTAACTATAACAACAGTCCGCGCCCACCCGGTCAGCGTTAGAAGGAAGGTCACGATTTTCTATTGTCAAGTCTCAGTAAGTAATACGCTGCTTGAGCTGGGTGGAGTGTCCCTGTAAGAAGGTTAGAGATGTTTTGGTGACTTTACTTTACTCTGGAGCTGCATATGCGCGTGCAAGTTGAGACTTATGGCTAGCTATACGAAAATGTATTTACTGTTAGCTCTTGTGTATGTAGCTATAGCTAAGATTTGTTAGGTTTCTGTTGCTGGTTAACCTGACCTTTCTTAAGTGATGTAGCTGAAACTTGCTGGTTGCACCAACCATGGGTATTCGCTGTGTGATCTCATTTTTATTACATATGCACTTGTGCAGGGCTGTAACTAGAATTATAGCCATAGGTCATTGCTATACATTTTGGTGTAATTCATTGATCAAGTCATGGACAAGAAAAAATAGCCCTCTAGTTTTGTGAGACAGAAGGCATAGTAGTAGAAGAAACCTTGAATTAATTGTATGATTTAGTTACAGTTTTAGGTGTGCCATAAACTACTCTGACAGAGAGGCAGCTGGATTCACTGACATTTGGTTGCATCAATTCATGTAGAACCCTACCTCCAGAAGGAGTGCTTAAACTGTAGGGCTATTCTGGACAGAGACAGAATTAGTTCATTTATTTCTTTTTAGTTGCATAACTGCAGTAATGTCTATGAACTTATACTTTATTGAAATGGGTATAGCTGGCTACAGGTACATGTGCTCAGTCTCCATGACTGTGTTTTATTCATTTTACATGTGCTGAGTTTCCATGGGAGGCATGACAGTGACAGATAAGCCATACCAGTATAGTATGTGTGAGAGAGCATTCGTACACAAGCAAGACATAGATAGACACAGATGTGTCACCACTCGTTGAAAACATTACAGTTCTGTGATTTAGTCTGTCACTTGTGGCAGAGAAGCATCATCTAATTGGTGGATTTCTTTCAAAGTTCAAGGTATGTGTGTGTATGTGTGTGTGTATACACATGTTTCTGATGTACGGTGAAATGTGCCAGAGATTTCAGTGAGGTCATATGCTCCCTATAGTGAATCTAGTCTAAGAAGGCTATGCTTTATTTGTATATGTACATTGATTTTATCTAATTTTATGGGGAGGGGGGAGGGGGGGGGGAGGGGGAGGGGATCCAGACTAACCTCACTGACTTTCCTTCATAATTTCCGTTATAATTATCTCAAGCATTCTTGCTGGAGTTAAAATTCTATGCTGGCGTTTAAGTGTCGCGACCTTTCTTCAAATCCCCTCCAGTCACACTTACACACACATATATACTTGTAACTCTTATTAAATCTCAGCGCACATGCGGGTTATAGTAGTGCGTTTGTCTGCCTGTCTGTCTGTCTGTCTGTCTGTCTGTCTGTCTGTCTGTCTGTCTGTCTGTCTGTTTGTCTGTCTGTTTGTCTGTCAGCATTCCTTTTCATGAATGCTATATTACTGTAGCACGTGTATAATGAATAAAACAGAGCCATGGAGACTGAGCACATGTACACTAGCTATAACGCAATATGGCATTTCCTGCCATACAACCTGTGCTAAATCCAGAGACTAGCCACAGTCTGTATATTTTGATGTATGTTGGTAAGCTTTTAACAAAAAGTAGTCGTAATAAAATGTTGATGTAATGCCCCCTAGGCATCACGTCACAATCACATGAGCAAATAATTTCTTGCAGCCAGCAGTGTAGTTTGCTTTATGCTCAGGGAAGTTAAACGGAGTTGAAAAAGTGAAGTTTCGCTCTAAAAATGTATACTGGTGAGTATTTCTGGCTAATTTAGATTCTTCTCTTATGAGAATGTACCATTTTCATGTGTGTGTGTGCGTGTGCCAAAGTATTTCTTGATTGAGCAGCAGTACTGTGGCATCATGCTGTACATCCTGTCAATGGCAATCAGTACTCTTCTTCCTTCAATATTTTTATAGCCTGCCATTTTTTGTTTGTTTGTCTTGTACGACATTGTTTCCTATTTGCGCACTAAGTTGCTATTAACGCATACTAAAATCGTGTCGGGAAGTTGGTGACAAGAACTGATAGCTGCCATTTTCCACTTGTTGCGAAATATGATCCCCAGCTATGCCCTTTTATATAAGTAGACCTCTTTAAAATTATTTATCAATAGTTTTCTTCATTACTATAATTTCCGTAGTTTTTCATGTAAACTATATAATGTGCATATTTTATTATTTTTCTTTCAGACTTTGTATTTTCTGGTAGGTGTGAGCTGGCAATCTACACTTGGATTCCAAACTGGAACACGTGAGCAAATTCACTTCTGATATAATTGATCCTATGCGGTACATTACAATGCAGTGTTGGGTTAAAGTAGTGGGCTTGTTCTTGGCCCACTTTTGTGAGGCCCCAACAGGGCTAGTGATTGTGTTTCTCTCTCTCTCTCTCATATATATACAAAACTCTTCATTGATATTACATGTGATTACAATCATCAATGAGGGGTGGTATGATCTAGCTTTAAACTTGTCTAACTATTCTACAAAAATAGTGCACAATAGACTAGTACCACACACAGCAAATAAGTTAAATATTTATGTTATTTCTGGAACACCAGATCTTATATGACCCAATAATGGCCAGTCTGGTAGTCTCTCTCATAAGAGACTTTGTCACCGTCTTGGACAAACCAACTATTTGTCGTAATTGACTGAATCCACTAATGTTGGGTAAGCCACGAGATCCTACCTCAATTGTCAAGAAGGTAGTTTCATATCCAGACCCTTTGATGCGGGACACTAGCTCATGATATTTCACTTTTTTCCTTTTAGCTGCTTCTTCAAGGAGTGTATCGAAGGGTATTGTTAACTCCAGTAGTGTTACAGACTTGGTTGTGTCATTCCACAATACCATGTCCGGTCTTTGATCAGTAGCTGCAAGATATTGCGGGAAGCTATATTCAGAGCCTAAATCTGTGGTGGTCTCAAATCCCTGTGGTAGATTTAGAATGATAGTCCTGCTGATCTCTGCAAGGACAAGGTCATGCCTTTCATTGTACCTTCTTAAATTGAGAGCCACTTCACAGTTGTTCAGTACGTGAAGTAAAGTTTGTTTTTCCTTTTTGCATAGAGGACAAATAGGGGTTTCTTTTTCCCCCCAAAGGTGAAGGTTTGCATTATGTGGAAGAGTGTCATGGGCTGCATTTAACACAAATTTCCATTCATTTTCAGGAATTGTATTTAGTGTCTGGGCCCAGATCTCTGCTGCTCCTTCCTTGCTCGACTTAATCATGCCCCCCTGCCTTGGTAAATTAAGTACTGTCGACATGCGCGATGTTATTTCTTGTTTCACTGCAGCATTCCTCCCAGCACTTGTCAGTCCTTTTCTAGTGCAAGATGGCATTTCCTGCATTGTATTCCTCACTATCACTGCAGGGCGAAACTTCACTCTTTTGGAGTTCTCTTCTGCCCTCAGTAGTTGAGCCTGTCGTGAAACTTGTAACTTTTTGTACAAAGTTAAAAGTGATGGTAATTCGAGACCTCCTTCTCTTTTGGGGAGATAGAGAATGCTGGTGTTTGCTGACTTGGCTAAACCTGACCACTTCTTCAAAAACCTTGTGGTAGTAGCTTCCAGTTCTCGCTCAATCCAAGTACTTGAAAACTGAAAGATGGTCAGGGGCCAGTTGAGACGTGGACAGACACCTAACTTATATATCATCAACTTCTGCCTCCTGGTAACTCCTATCTTGTCCACAATGGTTAGAAAAGAGACTAACTTTTCCTTGATTCGTATTTTGAACTGCACTGAAGTATTCGGAATATGAATTGGTAGTCCAAAAAATTTGATGGTGTTGTTGCCAAGGAAGGGTATATTTTGACCAGACAAAGTTAACTGAGGGTTGATAGAATGCCCAGTTGATCCCTGAAACGATGTAGCACTGCACTTAGGAATTTTCGCCTTCATCCCTGACCAATTCAACCATTGTTCGGTCGTATTCAACAGTTGTTGGCACGCTGCTGGTGAGTTACCCACTAGGCAAGTGTCATCTGCATATTGTAAGATGTTGATAGAATACCTGGTGTTGCTGATCTTGTAGCCCAGTTCAGGTTTGTTCTTCACAGTATCCACCAACGTGTTGATAACTGTGTTGAAGATTACAACTGACAGTGGATCTCCCTGATAGACTCCAATCTTCAGTGGTATACATGGGGTACACCAGTCATCAGTCAATACCATAGCTGATAAACCCGAGTAGAGACTGTCTACAATAGAGCCGAATTTGGAAGGTGCATGATAGTGGCTGAGAGAAAATTGTATTAACCCTTTCACCGGTAGATTTTTAAAAAGAAAATATGTAAATAGATTTAAAAAATCATAACAAATTAAACATTGAAAAAAGTACCTAGCAACCATATATATTCATGTAGCATAATAGTTAGGGATTTTGAAAAACCACATATATGTTGCCTAGCAACAAACCACAAAAATTTAATTAACTTTTCATAATATTTACTGAATTATTTTAATATAAAAGTGATAATATGTTGATTATACAATTATATTTACATCTAGGATTGAATTATATATTTATAATAAAAAATCTGAAGTTTTACAAAAATGTTGCTTATAATAAAAAATCTGTAACAGTATGATACTTCAAAAAACAGTTACGTTAGGTGCAACACATAAATGGACCTTGCAAAAGGAGCATTGAATACGAGATTCGTGTCGGTTTCCAGGACGAGATGTATTTCTTTTCTTTCAAATAGAAGAACATGCACGTCTACCTCGTTCATGTTTACCTCGTCCTCGTTCACGTCCACGTCCAAATGTCGGGTCTCCATGACAACTGATTTCATCTGAACTGCTTGCACGTCCACTTGAATTTGAAGATATTTCATCTTCACTTGTATTGAGAGAGAGAGAGAGACACACACACACACACACACACACACACACACGCACACACACACACATCCACACACACGTACATTGAAACAGCCTAGTTCCAAGGGTTAAATAACTGCTTTCCTTAGATAGTATGATATTGTGTTTAGTGGTGTTATGTACAAGGTTGGCCATCAAGTGTACAGACGTATATCCAAGTATATAACAGATGTCCTCGATTTTCGATTGTGTTACCCATGATAGTGTCTCACTCACCAATTTACTTCCAAAATTTGTGGGAGGGGGATGGTGGGAAGACTCAGGGCCAAAATCACAAGGATGCAGCCATGCACACACAAACAAACACACATTTTGCATATAATCCCTACTATGTAATTTACCACTTCAACTTTGAAAACAATACATCCCCGGATTATCCGTGGATGCCAACCTATATAATACCCCCTTGGCAGAGTATCCACGGATTCCCCGGATACTCTGGACATCCCCGGATTATCCGTGGATGCCAACCTATGTAATACCCCCTTGGCAGAGTATCCACGGATTCCCCGGATACTCTGGACATCCCCGGATTATCCGTGGATGCCAACCTATATAATACCCCCTTGGCAGAGTATCCACGGATTCCCCGGATACTCTGGACATCCCTAGACTATCCGTGGATGCTAACCTACAATAATACAATCTTGGCAGAATATTTACGTATAAGTATCCCAGGTACTCTTTGTAATGCAAATTAATCCTTTTTTGTGGAGTACTTGCTTCCTATCATTCAAAGTCTGATTAGTAGCACATTGCTATGCAATTGTGTAGCGACAATAATATGTTACCTCTTCCAATTATGTTGGTCACAAAGATAAAGTATATAAAATATAAAATGTTCTCTACTCATATGGCGAGTGATTCTTGAGTACTTGGATAACCATGAAAATATTTGTTCACAAGCCTCTGTATCGACCTACGCACAGTAATGATACAAATTCATTATGATGTCATCACTAGCATAAAATATCACACAATAATAAAACAAAAAAATCCTTTAACGGAGTAAGTTTTTAATAATTGCTAATTAATTTCTTTAGCTTTTTAAAGCATTATTTATTGTAAATGGTTGCTAACCCTCTTACTGGCAATTTTATGACAACCAGATTGGTAACTTATTAACCTTCAGTGTGCATGCATGAGAGGATTATAGTAGTCGTCCTGTTTGTCTGTCTGTCTGTCACGCTCTGATATTGGAGATTACTGACAATTAACCATTGATTTAGGTATGAACTTATTCAGAATGAAGATTTAGGACCTTTCATTGTGCTTTATTTTTATTTATTTTTTATTATTTTTTATTTTTATTTCCGGGCTAATTGTTGAGAAAATGCGAAGCTTTCAGCTCTGTGAATCTATTAACTTTTGTGGGTAATGCCACCTACCATCACGTGAGCAAATAATTTCTTGCAGCCAGCGGTGTAGTTTGCTTTATGCTCAGGGAAGTTAACGGAATTGAAAGAAGTGAAGTTTCTGGTCTGTTTAGCTTCTTCTCTCATGAAGACGGTGTTTGCATGTACCATTTTCATTGATTGGGCTATTTTGATGCCGCCTCATTAAAATAACTAACTGTTTAGTAGCTCTGAGGGTTCGCACCTTTGGTGTTTCATTAATGAAGGAATATTTTAATTTTAATTAGTTTCTGTTAAGGTAGACAATGAGATGGATTGCTACCATCTAATACTTTAATTACAGAAAGTACTAAGTCATAGCAACATAGCAGCACCATATGGCACAGGGTATTTTTTTTTTTCAGGAGGGAAGTGGGGGTGGGCATGTTCATTTTCTTTGTTGTCCATATGGCTTAGGGTTATTCTATATCATCATCATTAGACCAGTTTTTGGGTGATTCAATGTTTCATCAAGTGAAAAAGTTCCTTTTATCCTAAACAATTTCTTGAGTCCAGAATTTTAATCATCATCTGTGAGAAACTTCATTTGAGACTGGAATTGACACACAGATGTTGGCCAAAATAAAAAAGTTAGGAAACAGCTTTCAACATGTCATTATCAAGAAGGTCACTCATACTTGCAACTGCTAAATGACCCCACTGCTAATTTGTAACCAGGTGACTGGACTGAATGTACTGCTCCTCCCTATTCTCAAACCACTGCCAGCCTGGCTGTAAACACCCAGCCAATTGGAATTGGTAGAGATTACAACTAAGTGACGATTAATTAAAGTTTATTTTAACCAGTAAATTATCCTCCCCCCAAGTATTTTAGTGGGCTTATTTTTATTTTACATTTAATGAATTGTTAACAATTAACTAACCCCTTAGGAAAAAATAATAGATAAAAGCATGGGTGAAAAATTTTACTCAAAAGTGTTACAGAATTATAATTATAAGGAATGTTCGCAATTGTGCTTATACCTTGCTCTGACGCAGTTCTTCCTGTAATAAATTAATTGAAACAAGTGAACTTAAATAACTTAAAAACTGCTGGAAGAAAGATATTCAATGGGATTTGTATCCAGACATCATCAAAAAGTAATATAGAATCAGCAAGTAGTTTATCAAATATTTTATGATCATAGCAGGTTTGATGTCATCAGTGTGGGTTTCCAACAATACCATTAGAAGGTGGTATCTGAAACGGCCGTGCCCGGTATTTCAAACTAAGTATAATACCATCCAATGACAGCTTCTGGATATTTCATGTGCTGATGATTTACTATCTGGTATGTAATCATAGGTTAACAGTGTACATCATGTGCTAGCATTGGTATTGTTTCTTAGATAGTTTGTGTGTGCCTTCTACCAATAAACGTAGTTAAGGATACCTTATTCATACTGTGCTGTAGGGATGCTATCGAAGTCTCATGGCCAAATATTAAGGGTTGCTGCTGTGATGCATGTACTTTTTCACCTTGAAACCCCTCAAACAGTTAGTGAAAAAATTTCTGAGAAAGCATTACTGGCAGCACTGGACTTTGTGGAGCTATGTAACCAACATGCAGCTTTTTTGGCTGGAAAAGGACTAATTGAAGATGAAATAGAAGCATTGAAAGATCAAGAGGATGGACTCTGTAGTAATTACTGCTAAAAGGTATTATATTTCTGAATATGTGAGAAAATACAACAACAACAACAACGTAATTCATAATGATTGTCCCTAACTTATGATAGAGAGGATGCTAAAATATTAGTAATACCGTAATCTAAATATGCTTTACAATCAATACAAAGTGTACCAAATGCCAATCTTTGTATTGAGACGTACACACATTGTACACACACACACACATACACACATTAATTGATATTTATATCTCAGAGGCTACAAATACTTCATCAGGAGATGCAAAAGTAAGATCTAATGCTACATTTTCCTTACTTCTTCCTGGGAAAATACTAAACCTTACAGTAATTAGTCAACTGAAAAAATGTCGAGGCAGAGGGAATAAACCAGCAGCCAAGGAATGCTGGAAAATGCTTCATGATGCTGGCCTTGGTACTCTAAGAGAAAACAAAGCTCGTCGTGGAACGGATTTAGTAAGTTCTAATTTGATTACTACCAAAATTTACTATTTTGTAATTTTTAGTTATATGAATTCCACAAGGGAGACATTCCACTGGATTCTGTCAATTAGTAGAAAAACTGACATCTTTCAGTGTACTTAACTTGGATTAACATAACTGAAATTGCTACACATCAATCAATGAACACTAATTTATTCGTGATTAAACCTACAAACAAAAAAAATAAATACTAGTTATGAAGCCTATCATATTCATCGCTAACTACATAGGTTGGCATCCACGGATAATCCGGGGATGTCTGGAGTATTCTGGGAATCCGTGGACACTCTTCCAAGGGGGTATTATATACATAGGTTGGCATCCACGGATAATCTAAGGATGTCCAGAGTATCCGGGGAATCCATGGAAGGACACTGGACAACTGACGGCGTTCTTGGACAACCCTCTGAACTGCAACACCATCTCTGCTGTAGGACTACACCACACTACTACTTCTTTGACTGGGATGAGGATTCATTTCTCCATGTGATCAGTGTATCCATCTTGTAGTGAGGTCGGTACACAGATGCATGGATGAACTGTGAAAAGATTGAAGATACAAGCTGTTAATCATTCATTTTTTCATTTTTTCATTTCATTATTATTTTTTGATAGATATTTTCTTGTTGCTTGTTGGTTTTCTGACCCCTAGAGTGTTTGTGGCTATATCATAGTTACTAACCATCCTGGTGTTGCTGGGATGCTCCCAGCTTTCTTTGGCTAAATTGCTCAGTACTGCTAAAAATTTTTAACCCTTTTCTTCAGCAGTTGTGCATGTCAGGTTAATTACTATCAGTTTCCCCCGCATAGCGAAATACAGTTGAAATAAAATATTGTAGTAGATATATTGTAGTAACTTAAACTTGAGTAATATTAATAATTCATACGACATCTCAGCGCTTTCCTCGTGATTGACTAAAATGAAACTAAATCCATCGTTGTCAGTGTCAGTGCAAAGGCTTAAATGTTTATTGATGGGCGTAGTGGTTGTGGGTCTGTTCCTTTCTTTTTTTTCCTATTATTATTGAGAAAATTGGCAATTCACATGATTTTTTAATGTTAGAGTCATTTCACATCAACAGATCTGACAACATCAAAACACAAACATGTGGCCTTTTGAAAACATAACATCAAATTCTATTACTCTTGAATTGATCACAAACCTAATCAGTGAATCTGACTGTGGCTGTATGCAATGGCTAACTGGCATTTCGTCTAATAGCATTATTGGAATGAGGATAAATGGGGACCACTTCATTAGCTGTTCAAAAAGTGAAATCATTGATAAAATAATTTTATTGGGATTGGGAAGCATCATAGCCAACACATAGCACAGCATGGTAACATTAAGTGTGTATCAGATGTTATCTGTTCCCCTCACTTTTTTCTGCTGAAAATGCTGATGTGACACAGAGACAGTAACATCTACTGTAAGTGCCATTAGGACCTAAATCGGGAAGTTGGAGTCAGTACTAACCTTCTAGAAGTATATTCAATATATAGCACATGCCATTTTTTGACAGCATTGCAAGATAAACTAATTGTGCATTATTCATGGCTGATCACAAAATGTGCTTGAGTAATCAATATGTTCAAGGTTGCTGGCTACATCATTGCTCATGTATAATTTAATCATGGGTGATAGATTTGTTGTTTCATATTGCCTAGAGTGCCCACAATGTGAGTGATGAAGAGTCAGTAAGAGCAGTACATCAATAGCACTAAATAAAACATCTCGTACATTTTTATGCTTTTATAATGTTTTCCTTGACAATAAAATCTTACAAGAAACATTTTCTTCGCAACAACAATAGCAAGTTAGTCATTATATATTGCTTGATTATGAATATAATAATAATTTTAAAAAACTTAAACAATTACTTATATCAAATTGTTTAGATTTTTTTAATTTTCTGTAGAATCATAATTAGGATAGTACTTGGACAATGTAAATTGATGGATTCTGTCCCAGTAGATGACTGCTAACCCATGTGACTTTACATTCACTTCATACACATCACTTCAAGTGAACATGTGTGTCTATGTGTAGAATAACACCTTCCCTAAACCACAATAACAAGTTAGCAGCTGTATTTTAACCATACAACCAATGTTGTGGCCTATGCTCCCAAGATCCTAGACAAACACTTTGGAAGTTTCAAGGGTCACTTGGATTCCACTTACCTTGGATTGTCTCAAGTGAATGTGGTGATGTGGTTTGTAGTGGCAGTATCTTCTTAACTCACCTCACCCTCAGTAGTGTAACCATAAGGCTTAGAAAAAAGTAATTGTGATTGTGAAGTTTATCATGCATTTGTAAATCAAGCAAGACATTATTGTACACTTACATTCTTGTGCAATTTTGCAATTTAATAATTATTTTAATTTATTTTAGTTCTGCTGTATTATTCATGTAATAGAAATGAGTAACCACAAGGTCAAACATGGTAAAAAAGTGAATGTAATTACAATTATACTTCAAATGTGTAAGCTTCAAGAAAATCATCAAACCTGTGATATTGGGGCTATGTTTGTAGTTTTATATAATTAAAAATAATTCAAAACGGAGTCTAAAATTCCTATTGCATACTAACAATTTTAAATGCAGCACATATAATAAGCACTCGGTCAGGTCTCACTTTCTCATCAGCAGGGCACTCTTTGTAGTTGAAAGTAGCGGAAGGTGCACAAAGCATGTATCTTTTGATTAGGCAAATGCTTTGAATTTGTCATGGTGCTGAAGGTTAATGATTATAACATACATGTTGTACTGGGAGGAGCCAGTAGACAGACATGCACAATAAACCCACATGCTATGAGATCATGTGCAATTTACCAAGACAAGGTAGTGACAGTCCGTGAATTAGGCAAACTAGATAGTAACAGTGTGGATTAGCACTTCTCCTGACATTGCATACAAGTGTATGAGGTTGAAATAATCAAGATCATGTATCTTATACACTCACTTACAAATATCATGTGTACATCACACACGCACACACATATACACACTGATACTTTTGTTAATCTACAGTAATACTAGTTATTGGTTCATTCAGTGAGAAATGTTAACATATCAGGGGCAGATCTAGGAGTTTACATGGGGGGAAGGGGGGCTCTTTAGTATGACTGTCCAGCTGATAAAATCAAAAGGAAAAATTAAAACTTAGCTAAACACAATTAATATACAAAAGTTTTGTTATCCAGAATAAAGAATATGAGTGAAAAAGGTCTTACATTATGATAAAAGTTAAAACTGATATTTCAGCTGTGAAAATTATTTATGAAGACATTTCTAGTTAATTTTAAATTATACCATGAAGAAAAATTGAATACGCAACAACCAATAAAATTTGTTTACAATGATTAATGCTAAACTTGCTTGCTTTGGCATTACTATGAACTTGGTCTTCCGTATTATTATAAGGATGAAAGTAAAGTCCTGACTCAGCATATCATGAGTATCGGTACATTCATTAGAAGAACGCAATTACTAGAGGCCGACGGAAAAAAGGACAATAAACAAAAAGTTATTGCTATTATTATATACTACAGGTCAGTAGCAAAATACGGGGTCATTCTGAAAAGGGGGGGGGTTCATACGCGTTCGACACCAGTCGAGTCCCTCCCCCCTAAATCCGCCCCTGACATGTAATACATGTACATGTGCAGCACACATGATCTCAAAACATCCACTCAACATCACTGACATTACGACAGGTAGGAATAATAGTAAGTATAAGTGGACTTATCATTTTGCCAAACATCAATGAACTCGGGGTGGGAGGGGGTGGGCACTATGTATCACACGTTCCAATTTACTCTCATGAAAAACACTTAATCTGCATAGCGTATGTCTCCCTGTCTTGGGAGGGAGGGGGGGGGGATAGCGGCATATCCCCCACTTCTATCACCCCTGATATGTGTGAAACCCAAATCACTGCAAAATATCCCCACAGCTTCTTTTTTAATAAGATAACAATTTTGTATATTTTTATTACAAAGAAGCAAACACTATTTGAGAATACTTATTAAATATGATATATTGGTCTAATGAATGTGAAGTAGTTTACATTACGCTAAACTTCTTTAGATACATAAGTTGAAATTTTGTTACTTTTCAGTCACTATAAATTATTACATTTCTCAGATTAAGATATACATCAAGTTCAATTAAGTATTCTTCTAGTGAGTGGAATACAAACTATGGCATTGTCTTCACCGTAATCAAAGTTAATATTTTGTTGAATAGTCGCACAACGAGACATTATTCGACAAAGGGGCATGAATGAAGCTTCAGAATCTTCTTCAAATAGTGTAGCTGATACTGTTATGGAGTTCTTGAACCAATTTTTTCTTGGATGATCTTCATACCACTTTATTTTGGCCAGTATGTGTGTGTGACTCACATTATCAATCACAGGAGTATGTAAAATAAAGTATTCTATATTGCCACAACGAATATCTTCTACACTACACTGCCGACCAATTATGGTGCCAGAGAGTCCCGGCCACATAGCAGAAACTGTGCTTGATCGCTGTGATCGACTCTTAAGGGAGGTAAAGAGCTGTCCAAAAACTTCAACTTGAGAAAATTCCTCGTGTCTCAATGGTACTTGAGTGATTGAGTCAGCTGTATACAGTTTGCAATACATATTGTATAAAAGAGATCGCATCTCCTCTTTAAAAATTTTTTCACGCAACGGTGGTATAACTTCATGCCACTTACACTTGGTAGCACAAATTTCTCCTGGCAAGCAAAATATGTTCTTTTCATATTCTAAAAGAGATTTACTGTCAAACAATCTGCTGGTGTCTTCTAGCAAGGAATAGTTGCTTTTAATGGATTTGAAACATTTGTGCAGCTCTGTACACTGTGTAAGCTGCAAAATGTCAGTGGCATTTAATTTCTGCATTAAAACAAACTTTTCCATTAACTGAACTTCTGGAGCATGCCAATTTTTTTGAAATGATTCGAGAATACCATTGTATCTTTCAAATGAAAAACACCAGAAAGAGAACACAGGTCCTAAATCTTGAATGCATTCACGTAGATGTGCATGAAGATGCATATTTGGTGTTACAGCATGACGCCCAAAAATATCTTCAAACATTTTACAAAACTGTATAATTAACTCATCAGCTTTCACTATTTCCTCATTATTAATAAATGGCCGACAAAAAAGTGAGCATGACTGGGAAAACACGCACCACATATCATAGTGTTCAGAAGGCAATAAATTCTTTAAGACAAAAGGAGAGTACACTATTACCCACAGCATCCACTGCTCAGCAGTAAATCCTGAAAATGCTGAAGCAATTTTTCCAGGCAGTCTCCCGATACGAGCAGGAACTAGTACAGAGTCAATTTTTTCCTGAATTTTAATGAAATCAGATTCACACATGATCCCATTGCCTTTCCATAATGTGGTAACATGCTTTGCAGTCCCTAAAAACAAGTTATGCATGGGATCTATCATATGACATCTCACTATGTTAAAGTATGGCAAACGTAACAATTCAGAGTAACGTAATCCAACTTTACTTTCAATGGCAGTCCGTGCTGTTTTTGTAACAGCATTTTTAGCTAACAATGCGTTTTCATAATGTGTTTTCATATCTCGAAGTGGCCACATTTCCCTATCAAACCCCCCATAATCTGTTGCCTCTGAAAAGCCAGAAGTTGGAAAAGCTTTCATACATTTAGAACATCCATGTCTAGCCTTGAACCCATAGAAGCCACATATTTTCCTGGTCGCTGGAATATCTGAACTGATACATGCTAATGCAACCCGAACACTGCGAACACCTAGTGTAGAATTAGGAGCTTTTATTTGGGTACCATTCCATAATTCTATGAGTTCATCTATCATTGGCTTCAAAAAAGTGTTTATGGTGAGTTTAGGCTCATGTGGACCAGGAATTGTACCAACAATTATAATATTTTCTGGTTTAAACCGTAATGTTCTAGGCAAATTTTGAACTACTACATACAATACTCCAACGCTATATGCTGTGTGTTTGTAGGGTCTGAACCAATCAATGTTAAGCATTAGAAGAAGATTTCCAGGAATGTGTACAAAATCTTTCCAATCTCTCCATAACCTACCGTCATAAACATCTGTCATGAAATTCAAATCACCACTGCTCAACTCACACCAAGACTCACAACTCTGAAAAAATCCTGGACGAGATGCAAGTTGTTCTATGGAAGCTTTAATGCTGTTGTACAAGTAAAGCTTTTTTGGAACAAGTTTGTAAGTTGTTCCTATCTTTACAGTTTTCATTATATCCATTCCACATTCTTTACGGCGTGATTTTTGAGGGTGAGATGGAAATTCAATGAAGTTGCACTTTAGGCTTTTCTTAGAATTTTGAAACCCAGTAATTATGCATTTGTCTTCTTCATAGAGTGAACCACAAGCAGGACACACACAATAACGTTTTAGCATGTTAGTGAAATTTATTTCCTTTTTCAACGAGTAGATAGTTTTAGGGAAGATTAAGGCAAAGTCTTTGATGTTTGCATTTGGCACAATAGTAGACAAAAACAAAAATAAGGAGGAAATAAAATTTAATAAATGCCGAACACCTCTGTCAGAAATTCTATAACAAAGTTGAAAAAAAAGAATAAAGTAGCTCAATATAAACTGAACATTTTTTAGATTATCTGACATAGATCTTATTTCTCCATCATTGTCAGAATCAGAATCTGCTTCCCATATTTCAGGAGCTAACTCTACCTCTGATTGTTCCTCAACTGAAGAATCACTTAGCTCAGCAGGGTCAAGGGAATCCTGGCAAACGGTTACACTATCCAAACCTTGATCAGAAGTAGTAGCATCATGGATATCACTTGCCAAATTGTCTAAAGAATCTGAACTTCTAGATGTATACTGGCATGATCTTGTTTGGGTGTGTCTAGAAACAGCAGAGTAGGAAAGATTTTCTTTGCACAAGGGGCACTGCAATCTGGGACGTTTGGAAGCCATAATAAATTGAAGCTGTAAAAATTAATATTATACAAAACTTGCGGTTGTATTTTTGTTCCGCAGTATTTAATTAAAGAGCAGAGAGCTCCAGAGACACTTGTGAAGTGAGAATTGGCGGGCGAGACGAGTCTTATAGAATATCCTTGTTCCTTCGTCCCTCTCGTTTACGTAGCTTGATCTCGAGCGATCTCAAGTCCAGTGAGGGGATTGAAAAAGTGCAATGATGTTTCGCGGTGTTCCTTCGGGAAGCTTTTATGGAGATAGCTCCGGAGAAAGAAATGGCACGCCTTCGAGAAGGACAATTAACGAGTAAGTGGTTCGGCTAGAATATTAAAGATTTTTTTTTACAATGAATTGCATGCTGATAAGGCTACTCCAGTAAGGCTTGAACTTTTGGTGTGATAGAACCTGCTATATGCCCTGCAGAGTTAATGGTTTCAGACAATTCTGAAGAATGGTTTTATACTTCTTTTTATTTTTGTTCACATAGATGAACGCAGAATATATTTCAATGATTGTGTTATTTCTATGTCTTTCAGTTAGAGTGCCAATGTGTATGGTTTACTTGTGCTTGGATACTATAATAATTACTGCAATAACAGATTTCCCTTTAGGTTTAACAGCTTTCTTCTTGATTCAGCAATAATAATAATAATAATAATAATAATAATAATAATAATAATAATAATAATAATAATAATAATAATAGAAAATTTTCTCAGTTCAGCAGCAAATTATGATATTAATTGAAAATTTTCAGTTAAGTTGTAATTGGCTGTCAAAACTGAGAAAATTTGATATTAGATTTTTCTATTGTTTGGATCTAATACTCCACGTAATCTGAGATTTTATTCTGGTAGTAGCCATTCTATGAGGGACCGGTAAGTGATTACTAGATATCATCCTAACGTATATACAGGATGTATTATCACAAAATATATCAAATACATTGTATATCTATTTACTTGACATCACTTTCTGGTAATACCTTACCTGAAATATTAATTTGATGTGAAGGATACCTTACCTGGTGCATTTTTTTATACCAATTCCTTACCTGACTTGACCCAATTATTATTCATGAAAATACATTTTTTAACCTTGCTCAACTCACACCAAGCTATTGAACAAAAAAATTGACTTTCAGTGGATTGATCAATCTTGTCAAATAGACCAGCTTACTGAGTTTTTCTTTGTGCACATGTGCTATAGTCTCGCGTAGCCAGACCCTTTACCAATCGCTACGCGGGAAAAGGGTCTGGTAAACTGACATTGAGCAGTTTGTTCAGTTCCCCTCGCTAATTGGGGAGACCGCAAACAATAGGTGACGTAATATCCTGTGAAGTAAGACTGCTCAAACTTTTGCACGTGTAATATTTCTGTGCACAACTCTCCAACAACCGTGTCAAAACTCTTCCTTTAGGTGATGCCAATAGTTTAAGCAGTGAATTGGCCTAGCTTTTTTAAGATATCTGGAGTTGGAAGTTTCGCTTAGTTGTTGCTTTGTGCACAGGCCATTGCATTTAAAGGTGAATAATGCTAGCCAAGAATCAGTATCAAAGTGCCATTACTTTTTAACAGGCAGCATTTCCCAGCATAGCTTTGCACAAGTAACATTTCTTCATGGCAATACAGAACGAACTCTGCCTACTGATCTAAACAATTCACGCGCCTGAAAATATTTAACAATTTACACCCACACTAATTGAACAGTTAACCACTTGCTGACTAAGCAAGAACAAACTGCTCTATGTCAGTTTACCAGACCCTTTTCCCGCGTAGCGATTGGTAAAGGGTCTGGCTACGCGAGACTACATGTGCTAAAGGTTAATAACACATCAAGTGGTTCCAGTTTCACTTTATTTGATGTTTTAGATGTTTTAAATCAATCCCAGCGAAATTTCTTTTCATAAATTAAGGTACATTCAGAAAACTTCAAATAGCGGACACACTAGGGACAGTATTTTGGTCCACTGTATAGAACTTGTCCTCAAATTGAAGTTTTGCATGAACACAAGAACATTGTGGAGAAGTTGTTCTCTCTATTGGTATAGTTTTCAGTTTTCATCGTAATAGCAGGATATAAGTTCATTCAAAGGTGCCAGTCTTAATATTAAATACTTGTGACCTTGTGTGTACTGGATGAAATGCATTTTATGATGCATTTCATGAAATATATCTTATCTCTTACCTGATGTTTTTCATAAAGGATAAGTATACAAGCAATATTTTGAATAGTTAGGTAAGGTACCTTAGCTATTAAGTAAAGGACTAGGTAAAGCAGTACCTCCTTTAAAACACTTTAGGTAAAGTACCTTAAAACACTTTAGGTAAAGTACCTTCAAACACTTTAGGTAAAGTACCTTCAAACACTTTAGGTAAAGTACCTTCAAACACTTTAGGTAAAGTACCTTAAAACACTTTAGGTAAGGTGTGAAATACCTTTAGCTATTAGGTACAGTAGCAGCAAAAGACATTCGGTTGGGTAGGGTACATTAGATCTTGTGGGTATAACAGTAGCACTTATTCTCCAATATAAATATAACTTAACCCGATGTTTTATCTTCCTGCTGTGGTCCTTCCACAGAGGTTAGGATGTCAAACTCTTTGTGGTGATAATATAAACAGCAAGATGACTGGTGGGTATGCATTCTACGTAATATATCCTGAAGGATAATTTGCACACCAGTCAGCATCCACAAAGCTCTAATCATAACTTGTTTTTTTCTGGTGTCTATATGAGCTGAGTTTCCTTGATCTTTTAATTCACAATCTTAGATGTGCCGTCTAAAGCTCTTACCTTTTCCTACTAATGTTCAGAAATGACTGAAACCTTCTCACCACTCTCTTGCAAGCATCCTCTTTGCTTGAAACCTTTCAGTTATTTGACTTAACCCTTTAGAGCCTGCCCTAATGGTTGCACAAAGTAGCTGATAAAACTGCTTATTCATTATAATTATTTCAGCCGAGAATGGCTGAATAGTCTTGTGGATTAATTACAGTCTATTACACATGCACTATATTTGCATGGAAAACATTTACAATGGAGCTAACTAACTCCTTATGCTGGCTGATGATGCAAAATTTTGTTATCTTGCTGTAGTTCTCAGACAAACTTGTGGCGAGTACTTACTAAATCCAGTCAGATTGCCTGAAAATTTTTTAAAAATAACTTTGTGCACATTATCTAATGCAAGATTATTCTTTAAAATAGTTTACTTTGTTCTGTTATGTGTCAATCATTGTAGAGTTACTGATTAATGGTGTTGTACTTATTAAACTTTCAATACGTGTGCTTGGCAGGACTAGTGTAACCCCTCAAAGCCGAGAGAGAGTTAGGGCTGATGAAGGGTTTCAATGGCTACCAGGAGACGTTCTACCACAAAATGGAGACAATTTGCATGAAACTAGTCACTCACAAATCGGTTCATTTTTGAGTTATATGCAAAAAATGGAAAGTAAGCTAGATACTATATGCGACAAGCTAGATAGCATAGAGTCCAGAGTGTCAACACTTGAGCAGAATCCACCAGTGTTGGCTCCATGTTCTGCAAGCTGTGAGACCAGTTCTGAGGGTAAGAAAAGGAGTCGACGAAGCCCTCCTGAACTACAGGTTAGCTTTAACATGGCATTGAAAGGACACTTTACACACTTTTTACATACTCTGTGCAGTTTCAAATCAGAAGTGTTCATGCAGCATTTACTGATGATAATAAACTGCATAATCATGAGAGGTAAGTATTGTTGAATGTATGATTTATCATTATTATTATATTAGCGAATTTTGTCGTTATAACAGTCAATAGTGTTAATTAAAACTCAACCCAACGTTTCGACTGCTTGCTGAAGTACTCTTTAGGGGTCACTAATAATAATAAAAAATTTTGGGTTAAATTTTAATTAAGTATTGGCTGTTAGAATGAGAATATTATAATTATTTCAGCCAAGAATTACTGAATCATTATTATTGTTAGTAATATTACTAGTATTACTACTAGTACTACTACTACTACTACTACTACTACTACTACTAGTTATTATTATTGTTATTAGTAATAGTAGTAGTAGTAGTATTGCTATTGTTATTATGTCTATGCCCAGGATTGATGGAGAACACAACAGAAAAGTTGTTTAAAAAATAATAAAAGAAATTGGAACCAAAACATATTCAGCAAAGCAAATCCGTGGTAATTATTATTTTTTGTTTGTGTAAATTATATTTTTTTCCAATTATGATTACTTGAATGAATAATTTATACAATCATAGCCTACTTCGGTGCTTTTTTATCCTTGTTTTCTACATTTATTTTAACAATTGGATTTCTTTTCTAGACGGCTGTAGAATTCACCGGAAATCTCTACACTGCAAAGACAGTGAGTGTTCTGAAGAACAAAAAAAGAAAATGAGAATTCGCTCGCGCCAGCAAAGAGTAAGTTTATAATATATAGTTTGTCTGGGAGTAGGAGAAAGATGTGTGGTGGATTTCAGCTCTCTTACTTTTTCTCTATAAAATAAAGCAATGGTTGGAGAAACGGGGAAAAGGAGCAATTAATCTTATTTTAAAAATTGTGATGGCTTCAGCCTCTCCACTTTTCACTTCTTCTTAATGCGGGTAGATTTTTTACAAAAGAGAAAAAATATTTGTTTAAATCTGCTTTCTTGGAAACAGTTGACATGTGTGGAGTTATAATGATCTGTCAGAATATATGTGCTGCTAGTTAAGTTGCCCTTTCACTTTTAGACTCGTTCCTACCCATCTGTTATTCATTGTTGTACTATTTTTACTTCACAATCATTATAAAAATAAAAATAAAGAAGAGTGAGAAAGTTTCAGCCTATTATACTTTGCTTATAGTTATTCGATCGTCGGAAGAAGACTGTATTGCAGCAATCCTCCCAAGTGCAAAGTTTGTGGAACGATGTCTCTGCAGAAATGATGACGGAAGAGGACACTGGGAGTGATGACAATTTCATTCGCCATCGCCAGAGCTGGAGGTCCGAAAAATTTAACAACTTCATTGAAGAATTGGATTCCGCAAAGAATGCCAAGACATTGGCGAAGAAGCGAGAGATTGGCAGTGGCATAGAGCGTGATGTGCCACAAGTGGCAAAAACTTGGCTGATAGCTGCTGAGAGTGACTGTCACCTAGAGCAATAAACATTGAACAAACACTTTTATCTGTATTTATCACTTATCTGCACTTATCACTTATCTGTATTTCTCACTTTGTATTTTCTTTATTTGTATAAGACCAAAGAATTGATGATATTTAATTATTGACTATAAGTTATAAGATACAATTATAACTACTTTAAGATTGTTATTAGAAGGAGTAATATTGTTATAGTATTGTGTTATAAATCCAATATTGCCAGTTATTGCACTATATAGTTGTGTAACAATCCAGATATTAGACCTGGAATATCAATAATATAGCACTAATATAAGAATATTTTAAGACCAGTATTGCAGGTTATTATACCGATCATGTAGAATTATACAACCCTCTTATAGCATTGTCAAGATACAGATATACTACCCATACTGAATGTATTCTATAATATGGTGCAAGATCATCAGATAACATGAATATGGTTTTAATTATATTGGTAGTATATTATTAGTATAATAGTAAGTATAATACTATAATTGGGGGTTTATAACCTACTGTTTTCACAGTGGTGTTCGGATAATAGAAAAATGTATTGTAGAGTGCTATGAGAGGGTGTGGTCAAGCAAATTATTCGTGACTGCACGTGCCACTATTGAGTTTTGGTTGTTTTCGGACAACTGACATTCTACTGTATGTAGTTAAATTGTCGGAAAGATAAGTTCATTAAAAACATCTACCAAATTAAATATTATGTACAATTTGTTGTGTGTGTATGTATATTTGTATTGTGCATACATATGTTGCTAGATGTTACCTGGTGATTTTTGTTCAATTCATACATATGCATAAAATATACCTACGTGTAGACAGTTTCTAACATTGCCTCGAAAGTACTAATTGTATACAATAATCAGCATAAGAACTTGGAAGCACAAAAACAGTGCTCAACCACAATCTTTGCTACGTATGGCATTGGAACACATTATGGCTACTGCTTTATCATGTGCAAGCATTTGATAATCCAATAGGATTCAATATTGTATTTATTGTACCCTTGATATTTTATCAAAGTATTTCCACATATTAGTGTGTTATGATTTCCCATATTTAACACAACTTGTTAAATGCTCTATGTGGTGAAACTCCACATTCTGGAACATTAAAAGAAGGAAATTAATCAATTATATATACTCATGATTGTGTTGTGAACTATGCATCATAATTATACTTCTACTCGTGCAATGATTTCCACATCACTACTCATGCATTTGCGTAGCGAGCAAAATCAATGGGAAAAAATTGTAACTGGTGTCCGTAATAATATCACGAGAAGTACAAAAAATCACTTATTGCAAATACATATGGGTTCTCTCACCATATTATCACTCCAATTTGGCACGTAAAAAAACGGTGTGCTATGAAATATTTTTCCGTACTCAGTATAATAAGTATACGTATATATAAATGTGTGTGTGTGTGCGCACCAATTTACATGCACCAATCTGTATCAAACGTGTGAAGGGAATGTCTCCAGTATTATTGTTCTTCATTCTAGTACAACTTATTAGAAAATGAACTACCAGTATTTTGTAAATGTTCAGATGACCCAACTCCCTATCTTGGATAGCCCCAACCTTTCCAAGACGTCAAGTCAAAGTAGTTTATTAGAGTGCAATTTAATTTAATAAAGAGGGAACTATGTGGCTATCCTGGGGGACAATCAGCGGCACGAGTGACCTTCATTTTTATAATAGCTAATATTTACCAATTTACATTCTCCTTTTTTGCTGTGATCATAAAATCAATGTTATTAATCACTATAATTAATAATAATAATAAATTACCGGTAATAATAATAAAAAATCAATTTTTTTAAAATAACGTTATTCATTACAATAGAATACATATTTTATAACACAAAGTGACAATAAAGATGTTGGATTTTATGTACTGGTCATCAGAGTTCACAGCTTCAGTGTCACAAGACTTCAGTCCATTAAGCTACATAAAAACAAAATAACAACAACAACAACAACAAATATATATATAGTATCAACTTCCAATCTGAACTTATACACTTTGTGATACGTAACCTAATCCCACCACCTTCATCACGCCACAATCATGCATAATTCAATATCTACTTTCATATCATGTGTTCAGTCTCACAGCAGACATTGATAGCATAACAACAACAAAAACAACAACAACATCTCTATTATTATTTCAATGACACAATACTACAATAATACAATGTCATGATAAAATACAGATTGAAAATTTTGATGCCAGCTAATATTCAACCAGAGTGTTGAAATACATTGCAAATACATACATAATACTTATAGCACGAGTCGGAGTGCAATATGGGAAAATATTTTAGAAGCATGCCAAATATTTTGATGAGCCGAAGAGAAAGTGAAATATTGTGTGAGAGTAAAATATCATTCCCATATTGTACAACGAGTGTGATAAGTGATTCATTGCTGCCTTGATATTTTTTCTTAACCAGTTACAATACAATTTTAATTGATTTTACTTGCTACGTGCATGCTTATTCGAGCATTCAATAACAAGCATACACTATGGGAAAATACAGAACGCTCGCGTGATGCAGAAATATTCAAGCAAAAAATATCAAGGCTGCAATAAATATATATACAGTAGAACCTTTCTTATCCGAGCGCCTTGGGACCAGTGGGTGCCGGTAACTCTGAAAGTGCCCATATCTCTGAGACAATGTATTTTCAATCTAGTTACATATGTCTGGAAAGGTCACTAGAATGTCAATCCACCCACTCATTTAATTGATTTTGTCCAGATTTAGGCACCCGGATAATAGAGGTGAGGAGTCCGGATACGAGAGGTTCTACCAGTACTCTATGTAGCTAAAAAAAAATGCAATTACCGGAAATTTTTTTTAAATTCCAAATTAAATACAATTGTATGCATTTTTCTGTAATTGTGGCTGCGTTAACAACAAAAATATATATGTCCAACAAAATTCCTTTTGTCTCTATTGTGATCTGATGTTCCCTCAAATTGGTGAATCATTTTTCAGACAACAGTCATTACTATCACAAACTCACTGATTAACAAACTGTAATAATATTAACTTAGGTTCTATCCACACTTTGGACGTGCATTAAATGGAATAAGCCCTAGCGATACAAAATAATAAGCACAATGCTGGCAACACTCATACACTGGATATTCTATTGTTTCAGCGAGACCACCATACGTGTGAACACTCAGTGGTAATTGTGCAACACCTGTCTAAAGTACCACAAACCTAATCAACAAACACAGTTAGGCAACTGGGCTATCGTCGTGATGAGGTATTAGCCAAGACAAGCAGAATTCACTAATCAAATGGTACTGTCCACACATATTGAGCGAATTTTTTTCCTACCGGATGACCAGCTCAGTTAAAGAAATAAAATCCAGCAATACTCTTAAAAGCCCTCACAACTGCTTACATCTTCAGGGTTCTATGTATGTAGTGGTAGGGGAAGCCACATATCCAAGACAAGGTGTAAAATAGAGCCAGGATATTAGTTATAAAAATATATATTGGTTTATAACTAATTTATAGCCCGCGGGCACAGTTACCGCTTGAAATTTCTATTTGCAGTAGTACGGCTGCTGGAATGGCAGGGAAAGAGTCTGTCTTTTATTCATTAAAAGTGCTGTTTCAACAAAACAGAAATGTAACCGTAATGCACCCAAAAACTATATCTTTAAATTAATCTAGCAAGTGTTAGCTTACACGATTCAAGTATAGCTGATAGCTAAATATATTTTTAATGGTAAAAATAAGTCTAGATAGCCACCTATCCCTGCGTACAAAATAAGGTTAACAAGTCGCGGTGTAGGTACTACAGTAAACCCTGGCCAAGTTCCAATTGTTTTGTTATAAATGTTTAACTACTGAGTTGCAAACCTAGCTAGGAAACGCTTCTGTCGCAACTGCTACTAAAAATCAAACATTTGTAACAAAACAAAAACGTTTTGCTCGCTACCTACGCTCCTTACTTACAGCTAATTAGCTAAGTGCAATAAGAGTAAAGTTGTAGCTAATTGTTACACAAAGAATACATAACAAACTTGCTATTATTTCCACCACTTCTGTTTCCCTCCTATTTTTCAATGGTTGCTATGAACTATATCAGAAACCAGCTTATCAACAGGAAGCCACACCCATCATCTGCACCCACCACACAATGGCCGACAGGAAATGGACCCACAGGTGACGTCACAGAACCACACCCCCAACCACCATTCCCGCAGCCGAACACTACCATACCCCCCACTCCCCACCACCATGTTTCTAAACAAGAGTCAACCTCCACAAGGCACACAACAAGAAACAACACTAACCGATTAAGCGACAATCGGACAGAAGACGGCACTGAACCAGGAGAAGCCACTCCCACACAACCACCCCCATCCCCCGAGATAGCTTCACAGTAGCAGGGAGCATGGACCACGATGAAGAGAGAGGCAGACTGTACACATACTGTACAAGTCACACGACATTGGCTTGACTTGTAAACTCCTCTGAGCATGTCAACTAGATATTGTGTAAAAGCAGAACTCTATTGACTCCCCAGACTGAACTGGGAAAACAGCTGAAAAGACTACACCTGTAACGCAGCTACAGAGACCATCTACAACAACACGATAAAAACGATTGTGAAGGGTTGCGATCAATCAAACACATTGGGACAGATGATTAAATCTAAACTTCAGTAAGGTCCATCTAATCCTAACCAATCCAGTACTACAGACTGATGCACTGAAGGAAATGACACCCTCCCAACCCACCCAACTAACCTTACCCAATTACCCCACCTATCCAACCCCTACCAATCCTACCTACCACACCCACCACTACCGTACCCCCTACCCCCCACCCAATTCACCCCAATACACTATGGGAAAATACAGAATGCTCGCGTCCCCTTACATGTGCCTTCCGAGGAATCCACAGACCTTGTCCTACAGTCAGGTGACTGCAAACAACAGACCTACAAACACACAAACAAGAAATAATAACAATAGTTACAATAGGAATAACAATTTTTTACTAAAGGGGAAATTTCATCCCCTAATACTAATATAGATAGCTAACATACGTAGTCAACTCAATTAGCATACATGTACATATAACAGATATTCAACTTTATCATTTGATCGACCATAAAGAAAACCAGTGAAGGCATCATTAAATCTAAATTAATTTTCAGAAGTGTGCATGATTTGTGTGAAAGATCATCTACACAACAACATACACCTAAAGCTCTCTTGTGCTCCCTCCATTCACATGCAAGCAGATTATTTTTTTCATACCCCTTTTCAGTGACCGGAAGTAAATAATTAGCCACAATATGTACCTTGTAGTCCAAAGGCCTAGCCACCACAAATGTATAAGACTTGCACCAATTATCCCAGGTACCACAAGGCATGCAATTGCAGCTAGCTCCAAGCACACAGGTAAGTCAAGCTATGTTACTTTAATATTTTTATTTAAATTCTTAGTTACAAGGCATATGAACCTGTAGGAGTTTGAGTATCGGTTCATCCTTCATTGTTATTAGAAGCCCACTATGCGAGAAGTCTATTGCACTATCACAGTGGCAGAGAATCCAGGGGGCAGATGAGGGCTTGAGCCCCCTTACTTTTTAGGAGGGGGACTTAGCCTCCCCCCCACCCATATTGTGGGATAAAGGAATTTCAGAATACTTCATAGAGGTTAAAGTCAATTACAGCAATCAAATTTCATATACTCTTAAAAGTATTAGCTATTCATGTATAACATGATGCACTCTCAGTGTATGATAGCCAACCTGACAGGTGGCCGTTAGCACCCCCCCCCTCCCACTTTTCATATGCTGTCTCTGCCAATATCAGTTAAGTATTCAATCATTCAGTATTCAATGAACTTAGCTATAGAAACTAAATTAGTGTCATCAATATAGATAGCTATCTACATAAAAATTTTTAATTATGTGTAAAAATGATTGAAGAAAACAAAACAGTGGATGTGGCTTTCGGTGCATTAGAACCCCTAATCAAATTGCTGGCTATGGGTTATATGTGCCACAAAAAACATTAAAACTCACCTTTTATAACTTTCCTTGCTAAAACATGCATGGCAGCTGAGCCCCCTCCCGCCATCGCGTCATAGAGTATTATACGTCCACAACAAGTCCAGTATATAGACGTCTTCGCGTATTTTTCTCCGCCCACAATATCCAAAGCTAAAAACTGAGTGAAGAGCATGCGTGCAGAGTGGGCGGAGTAAGTTTGTTTAAATTACTGCGCGCCGCAGACTATTCGTAGCTAGCGAGCGTGGGGAGAAGTAGTGGGGGTTGTGATGGGGACATCCAACAAGTAAGTTGTGTTAGTGTGACTTCATAAAACATATTTTCCTATTGTATTGACTATCTGTAAGTTTGTTTAAATTACTGCGCGCCTCCAGACTATTCGTAGCTATAGCGAGCTAGCCAGCGTGGGGATTGTGTACCTTTACCTAATACATAGTTAGTGGGTAAAGGGGAGAACCATGTCCCTTTACCTATTACATGTCCCTTTACCTATTACATGTCCCTTTACCTATTACATGTCCCTTTACCTATTACTTTTTTACCTAATACTTTTGGTAGAACCATGTCGCATTACCTAATACATAGTTAGTGGGTAAAGGGTAGAACCATGTCCCTTTACCTAATACCTAATACTTTTGGTAGAACCATGTCCCTTTACCTTATACTTTGGTAGAACTTAGTCTGGTCAAATGCAATAGTATGACCTGTTCTGCTGACTCATCATACATTGGTGCTTGAAATGTCAATTTTACCACAAATTGCGCACAATTCTGCAGCACGGGTTTCATTTTTTAGCTTGTTAATTAAAGTGTGGATGCAGAAGGTGCAATGAGGGAGAGCATGCAGTTACTTGGTGTCACTGAAAGAAAAGATGAAAGAAGCTATATGTGGAAGTCACTCTGGTATAACAGCTTGAGTTGTTGCTCCAGCTCAGATATTTTGTGAAGCTTAATAACGTCACAGCTTCTTTTCTAGCTAATACCATATAATTTCTTCCTCGCTTCTTCGCCTGAACAGTAGATAGATCACTCCTGCATATGCAGCAAGTCGCCATTGCTAGCCCGTCTGGATGCTGCAGCAGAGATCCGATTTTTTACACGCATTTTATTAGGATAGCGCGGTTAGCTAATGGCCATTGCGGTTCCCCCACTTAATGTGGGGAACCAGAACAGGTCATACTATTGCATTTGACCAGACCCTTTCCCCGCTATGCGGTAGGTAAAGGGTCTGGCTATGCCAGACAGGTAGAACTATGTACATTTCAATTTAATATTTTGGTAGAACCATGTCCCTTTACCTAATTCTTTTTTATACTTTGGTAGAACCATGTCCCTTTACCTTAGTGGGAGTCAGCTGGTGAAAGAGTAAATTTGAAGAAACTAAAGCATTTTTATCATGGTTATATGTATACTAACATCTCCCCAACTACTTGTTTTTTATGTAAGCAATTTGTTAGCCCAATATTTCGTGTGGGTGTTTCTGTTTTGTTTTATTTTTCACTAGTGCACAAAATTTCTATTGGGTAAAGGATATCAGTTAGTAGTTGGTAGTTGGTAGTAATCGGGTAAAGGGTTTGGCTGGCTAGATGTTTTGGCCCATTTCTTTGCTAATGGAGTTTGCGTTGTAATGAATAATAGTATGTGTACTTATACATCATGTGATTGTAACTACAATAATTACTTAACACAGTATCAGTACAATTATTTCGAAAGGCCTGATCAGACAATCACATCTCAATAAGTTAGCCTTGACACTTGGTACAAATTGACACTATAAAATGTTACCTAAATTTAGCTAGAAATGGAGGTATTGATTCTTATGTGATAATTTATAATCTGAATATTTCTTTTTTCATGCAGGTGTACTTAGTAACCTAAAACAAGTCCCTGTAGAACTGTGGCTATCTGGAGTATTCACAGATGTGAGATATTTGAGTAAGTGATTACCTAGGGGGTGGTCAGTTAAGTACTAAGTTGCATGAGCTATGCACATCTGAAGTTTTGTGTGTTTGTAGATTAACTTTGCCCTGCATTTAGCTCCTCTTAAATTCACTTTATTCTAGTCTGAATACCTTGTCGTGTCATGCCCTTGGTCTTTCATTGTGTTCCTCCCTATGTACATGGCTTGAGTCATGCAAAGCTATTTCTAGCATTTCTTTTTATGCGTAAGGTAGATGTTGAGTCTTTAACATGACGCTGCCCCACCCATATAGTAGAGCCTCATTTTTCTGACTGTGAAAACATTTGGGAAAATATGTGAATTTTAAATAGGAAACTTATCTGATTGAGAACACTGACATTTAAATGATGTTGAAAATTTTTACCAGACAATACCTGTATGACAGAGATAGTGATGGGAAGGGGGCAGGAGGGAGTAGCCCTCTTATCAATTTAAGTGCATACTAAGGTGATATTTATGAATCATCACTTTATTGCCAATGTTTGTCAAGGCAACATAACGATTAACTAGGACCTGTATATAGTTTGGTTTGGTAAATGGTCGTCATGCTAAAAAGTAATGCCTCTTTAGAATACTTTGGCAAACAGTGCAGGCTCTTTCATTGAAGTGAAGCCAGTGGGGAAAAACTAAACATCATAGTTCAGAAAGCTAAAATGTGGTATTTTAAGAATTTCAAGGATCCACTATACAGCATAGTCTGGCTTTGCCAACCCTTACCTCCTTTTAATATGGTGCGGGGGAGGAGGAAAGGGTCTGGGGACTTTAGTACTAATGATCAGTCCAGAGCGCCAGATTCTGGCGCTAACCACCCATTAAAATATTCACCGCAACGCTTGTATACTTCGCCTCAAAGAGATTGATACCTTCAAACCAGAGCGAGGTCGTTTGATAAAAAGTAAGGCAATCTTTTTCACTACCATGCAATACAAGCGCCTTCTGAGACTGACATAGCATATAAATTGCAAAGTGAGGGACCTCTTGGATAATAGACTGCAGGACTACCCGAGTGTCCATAATTAGGCTTAATTAGCGCATGCACAAAAATTCATTTTGAACTGGTCATTGGCACTAGAGTCCCCAGACCCTTTCCTCCAACCCCGCACAATATTAAAAAAAGATAAGGGTTAGCAATGTCAGGCTATATGCAACAGTCATTGAATACAGGGTATTGTCTATAGGTAAAGGGTTTTCATATTAAAATATCTTTTTTATAACTAAAAAGTACTTATATATATATATGTAGGCCACATATAGTTGTATTAATATACAGAGGTCTCCACTAGTTTCATGATGGTACACAATGTTTCATAGAGCAGTCAGGTGTGTAGAGTGCAACCTAGTCTACAAGTTATCGAGGAAATGTGTATACCATGGCATATCTGCCTTTACTTGGTAAAGGGTCTAAGTAGAATATTACAATTAGTTGTGTGTGTGTGAGGAGTCGTAACCAACTAAAGTGAAAATAAACATAGAATGAGGATTTATTCAGTGATTGTGTAAATGCTTGGCTGTTCAACTTTGAGTATTTTTAAAAATTATAAGTAGAGTGAGTGTTTGATAATGGAGTCAATTCAAACAAATATATTTGGTGATTTTTCAGCATATTATATGATCAGTCTGAAATTGAATATTTATAAATATTTAATGTTATTGTTATTTCCATTTAGGCGAGAGTGTGGAGACCTTCAGTGCACCAATTTTCTCAAAATGTCCAGAAATTTGAAGAAATGACTGAAGGTTATTTCTGTGAACAATACAAGCAAACTATAGTGAAGTCATGAACATGATTATCATTTATTTTACTCATATTCATTGTTTTTATTGAATGTACTGTTATAAAAGAAAGTATAACAAAAAATATGAGAACTGTAGGGGCGTACTAATAACACTGAAAAAGGTGCCCACTAAACATTACTAAGGGTGTACTAAAGCACCACTAAAGGTGTTCTGGATCACATGCTAGAGGTGCATGCATAACACTGTCTAGAGTGCCACACAAACGCCTACAGAGGTGTTTAAGGGTGTTTCATTACACCCTACTATGGGGGTTAAGGGAGCACCATGTGAGGAGTTGTAGAGGAGGCGCCGTTCTAACACCCAATAAGGTGCCCATTAAGCACCCCATTTTTTACTGTGTAGACAGGCAGAGAGCCTGATCATGTGAGAATAGACAATAGACAGGCAGAGAGCCTGATCATGTGAGAATAGACAGGCAGCGAGAGTGAGAGAATAGACAGGCAGAGAGCCTGATCGTGTGAGAATAGACATGCAGCGACTGTGATAGTGTAAGAATAAATAGAGTGAAGGGCAGCGTGCCCTGCATAGACACTTTCAAAGGGGCCCTGGACAGACCATCACACCTTTATTTGGTGGAAATCTAACTATATGTACTAGAACTGCCTACTCATGCTCTCTATAATGCCACACTGGCAACAGTGTAGTGTGGCTTATGAGTCCCAAGACACATCCAGCACTACAGTTCATTCTCTAATCTCTCTCATTATGTAACCCCTATTTGCTCCGCCTCCCTTCTCATGTAACACTCTCATGTCAGCATAAATATCAATTACAGCATGCAACCTGACTGATTCAGGAGTTTCCAAGCTTTCGAGAATACTGATCACTTTGACAGAGCCAACCTTGGCAATACGGCCATTACTAAATACTGCACATAGTTACTAACATGCAATGGATAATGATGATCATAAATTTTTGCATGAAGGTTCGAATAAGAAGAGTGGGAGGCGGCAATGCACCCCACACCTGTAAGGAAGGCCTACGCCTGATCATAACGAGGGTTGGCAGCATGATTTCGTGATTTAGAGATTGCAACTATTGGGTAGAGTAACAGCATTAGAACTAGAGCCCAACTCTTAACATAACTGTACTAGTTAAGCAAGGCAAATGGACCAGCAGCATGCCCATGTATTATCAAGCCATAGAACTCCTATTTTCAGCTGATTGCATCAATGAAGGCCATTCACCACTGATTGATGATTTAGATCCTATTAATCCAACCTGACCTACAGAAAGCTAATTACATAGAGTACAGTAGTGTAATGTGACCGGATTTGTGAAAACCCGGCTAAACGCGGCATCTAAAGTTTTCTAATTTATTTTACCAGTAGGCTGCACGGGGCCTTGAGATGCCTTTCTCCTAATTTGGAAGCTGTAGCAAAGCTAATTACATAGAGTACAGTAGTGTATATTATCTCCAGCCCCTTACTATTTAAATAATACCACCACTGATGAGCAGCCATCCTTAGAGAGCTAATAGTACCGGGTGAACCAGCCATTCTGGCAAGGAAGTAACAGGTAGCTACTAGGCTTAGGCTACAAGCACTGAAAACAGTGGCTAACAGGACTAATGTACTTGTTCCCGGGTGCCATTGCTCCACATGTGACACCCCACACGTGATCGCTTAGCCGAATGGTCGCAGCATTTGCAGGTCCTCTGCCGACCTTTACCTGGGCTTGGGTGATGTGATGGTGGGCTTAAAATTTTCTCGTTCTAACAGCCAATAATTATTGCAGCCGAGAATGACTGAATAACCACTAAGATATTTCATGGCACATGAATTGTTCAACTCAGTCAGCCATATAGAAATACAACACACACAAAAGTTAGAGCAGTCTTACGTCACACGATATATCACCTTATTATGTCATCTATTGTTTGTGGTCTTCCCAATTAGTGAGGGGAACTGAACAAACTACTTAATGTCAGCCTACCCGCCGCATAGCAGTAGGTAAAGGGTCCAGTAAAGCGAGATTAAATATGACGTGATCAAAATAGATCCTAAAGCATGTCAGGAATAAATAATGTGCTTATAAACTACAAGCCAGAGACACAGATGGATAACATTTGAAAAACTGTTCAGATGTGCCCACACTTGACTGCCATTGCAGGGCTCCTCTGAAAGGTTCTATAAGAACTAAAACGTTCCGCAGACTAGAATATTTTTAGCGATGTTCCAACTGAGGGAAACCAAGCGTTCTACTTGGTACAGCTACAGCTGGTAATTTAGTGATATGAAACTCATAACAACTAAATGACAAAACTGACTAACAGAACAGAACTTGTTATCCTACATTTTTATGTAGAATACATGGAGGTATAACCTCCTAACTAGAACTGAACTAGACACAGCTGATGCCAATGCCAATGCCACTGAAGGTCATAGATTACACAAAATAAAGTTAGCTGAAATAATAGACATCTTCCAACAGAACAGCCACAGGATCATGTGTTAATGTTACTGCATTAGTCACTCCTTGTTACTGCAATAGTGTTCCCCAGGAATTAAATCGGCAATTTTTGGGAGGCACAAATTCACTTAGGTGGAAATCACAGGTTATATTGCATAAGATCAGCCTTCAGAAACTTGCCAGAGTACGGACTAGCATTCAGATCACTACGATTATCAACATCTTGCGATAGTACTGATCTCATATACAGTGACATCTGATTACATTACTTGATGTACATATTATTTACATGTATATTTATTGACACAAACACATACTTTTGTCCTAGGTGACCACAACAAGCTTGCCAGAGCCACTAATTGCTCCGAGTGTTGGTGATAGATACCTTCTAGCAATGTAGACCTATTGGAATCAATACTTCCTTATCACAAACACACTCTAGAGAACACTCACCTTGCCATCACTTCAGCAATGTCAGGTAACTCTATGATCAAATGTTGACACTTCTTGAGTTATCATTCACAGCTAGTGTAAGTCAGAGACATCGAAAGCAGCTTCACCCACTCACATCCCACTACAAAGAAGAGAAAAATGCAATCATGAAATTCAACTTATGCTCTGCAAGCTGATCCCACCAAGAAATTGTTAGAAACAGTTTATCAAACTCTAGCTGAGAGGTATAGTCTCTTAAAAATATTCACTAACACGGCGGTTCTGGATCTCTAGATTGGAGTCAGTTGTAACACAACAAGAGGTATAGAGGCATGCATGAACACATACTGTAGTATAATGCAGAAATAGAACGGTCAAGACAGTGCGGTAAAAAACTACAACAACATTAATTTTAGAGGTTAGCGACAGGGAAGAAACGTCAGCTCTATATATTATAGAAGAAACATTCCTACACAGGAAACTAGTTGCACACACAGGCATACACTACCAATAATGACAGGATTCAGTTTTGATCAATACTCATTCACTGATTAAAAATTTAGGTATCACAAGTTATGACCAAGGATGAAGTGATGGTAAAATAACTTAATTAAGTATTACATAAAGATTCATTATTACTACATAAAAATATACAGCTTCATACTAAACTATATTTATTTTTAATTTCTGTAGTATCTGTAATAATAGTTCAAATGTTTCGGCTCCATGTAGCCTTCATCAGTGATTTTTTAAAAGTGATAAAATAAAATACATTTCTCTTCCCATCCTATTTTAAATTAGACCACAGCTAAGACACTGTCTAGAATTATTAGTGTGTAAAAGAAATCAGTGCAGTTATAATAAATTTATTTTGCTAGTTACAAATTACTGCCAGAATTATTGGGGCCCCCCCACAAAAAATATTGGGGGGTGGGTTGCCTCCCTGACCCCCCTGTTCCTACTCCCCTGATATATGAATTGAATGTGTAGATTACAAACTAAGCATCTACAAAATACATTACGTGCATACTGGATTGAATTCTTCTACTCAGTGCTACAATTAAAAGTGGTAATATTCTGGTTATATTAAAAATTAAGACACACTACTTCTACCTTTTTCTCCCAGCTACAACATACAGTATTACCTTGCTTACTATTTGATTCAAACAGGAACACCTGGTAACTTTTAGGCCTACTGGGAGGAATTGAAATGGAGTTGAATGCTTCCACATTTTTCAAAATTGCAGCACCGTCAGATTTTAAGACAGTTTGGCTCGGTTGGGCACCCACTAGAGTTTTACAAATATTATTATGTTTCAGTCAAATTATAACATAGCAAATTATCTCGTTCTAACAGCCATTTATTGTTAATTAAAACTTAACCAGACGTTTCGACTTCTATAAGTTAAAATTTACATTCATATATATAGAACAAAACTATTACTAAAAATTTAAGAACTTGGTTATTCAATAATTGTGATTTCCTTTGCAAATTATTGCATTTTTAACTAACAGTGAGGGTTTGCACTCCTAGTGATCTAGTTGTTGTTGTTGTTGTTGTTGTTTTTGTGTTAAGCCGTTCCAGCTCTGAATTACAACATTTATGCCACCTAAAATATGCTAATGATGCTTGGTAACAAGAGTGATGACCAGAGCCCTCAACAAAAATGACAATTGCTTCTATTAAGCCTGAGGAGTGGGTTAAGAAATTCCCCAAAAACAATGTATTAGTATTGAGACAGGAAACTATAATTTTGCTCATTTTGAAAAATCAGAAGTGGTGCTCCACACAAACGTATTTGTAAACACACTAATTCTAAGAGAAATGTATCTGAAAGGACAGCAAGAGAGTTATGATATTGCTTGTGGAAGACATGCTAACAATAAAATCAATGAACTAGCTAGCCATGGTCAGTTAATGATTGATGTGACTCAGTATATATCTTATTTGACATTGCCAAGGTGGCATATACTTTTCAAATCTATTTGTTAGCACTTAGTCTTAGCCAAAGACGATCTTTATGGAGAAACATTTTAAGAAGCATCTTAACACACATACCAGAAACTTCCTAAAGCAGACAACCTCTGGCATGTGAACTAAAAACACCTAGTCCTATGTTCTCAGATAAGAGGTTATACTCTATTTTCACAATACATTTCTTCAGGTAGCAAGTGGATCAAACTTTGCCTGTTGTTTTCTCATAATAAAAAGCATTTTCAGTATGTTTGTAAAGAAGGATGCCAACCACTAACAACTAATATATTGTTTACTCAGGTTATGATCAATGTACAGAGTAGGAAACAACATCATTCTTGTTTAATAGAAGTTACTAAACAGACAATTATTATTCACTCTGTTGCTGCATAGCCTATAGTGTTTAGAAGACTATTTATGTTGATTTGAGTACATTTTCTATCTACTGGCACAGCTGCATAAATATAATATCTCATAGTGTTGGAAGAGTTTTAGTTATCAGATGTAACCTTGTGTACACTTTATTTCACTGGCACTGCATAAAAAGTCTCAAATTCTGTGGGAAGAGTGTTAGCTATCAAAATAGTGGAAAATTTTACCTCTTTCCCACTCCCCTCTTTTAGCTATATTTGCTAGACCATTGGTCTGCCACGAAAATTATAATGGTGGATTTGCCAATGTAAGAGCAAAATACAATAATATAATAATTGTTTGGCTTTTGTTAAGCAAAACAAATTGCTTGATACATATTGTGAAGTAACAAATATTTCAGACATTGGCTGGTCAATACTGGCTCTCAACTGCCATATTGTGATTGGCAGCATGAGATGAAAGCAGAGTTGAGGAAAATACTAACCTCTCATATCCATATATGAAAAAAAAATTCAACAGTACTGACAGAAGTGAAAGTTACGTAACAAGGTATAATCTTTAAGTCACCAAATCTGAGGGCACAGTGAAATCAACATCAATATTGACAGATTTTAAACTGAGGCAGTGTTTTATTGTGGAGCCAGAGAAAAACAACATTGAAACCAACATGAAATTATTTTCAGTAGTCGCAAAATAATACTGCTTGTATATTCTGCTCTCTTTACTAGATAAAGCCATGCAGTCCCTTCCCTATCCCTTAGGGTCTGTTTGACTAAACAATGATAATTGAAGCATAGTAAACTGTACTCAGAATACACATTTTTTGTTTGACACAATTCTTGGTGCTTTTCCACTTCATCAACTGTTTAATCAAAGTAGTGGAGTAACAAATATATCTATTGTAATAGTTATGTCACATAATACGATTTTCTATGACAGCTTGCTAAAATTAAGTCCAACAAGTATTAATAATATTTGATATCAGTCAACAGTCCATCTTTAAACACTACTTTATGTCATAATAAATGCAATCCGCCTGATGTAATGACATATTTTCCTTATTGTGATGAATTGCATATGCTTCATTGGTCTTCATAGTTGTCATTTCAGTCCTTATAGTTGGCCTCTTATTATCACTTTGAACTGAATACAATAAAATTAAATGTATATAAAGTTATTACTAACTAGCATGAAAGAATACACATACATAATAATTGTATAAATGTACTATTGCTCAGTCAAAGTTACCTGTATTGAAGCAATGCAGGATGATGAGTCCTCCAATGATCATTACAACACTGACATCGGTTACTACTGATGCAGCCTTCAATAAAGCATCTGTTTTCATTATGTAAGACTGACCACAATATTCTGTGACAAAGATTTACCAATTCCTGACACTACTTTAACATTATTATCTTACAAAATATTATATAGCTTTGTACTATCAGGAAAATTTTTATAATAATGAATAGTTCAACACTTTTAAGAATTCTTAATTATTAAAAAAGTAAAATAGTATTTCTTTTTTTATTTTTCTTTATTTTTCTTTCTTTGTTCACTACAGATATTATGACATGATTTGATTACTTACCAGAACTTAGTCCAGTTACAACACCAGCAGCTAGCCACATGGTTAATGTTATTAAAAAATAAATGACTTCCACAATAACAAACATCTTGTTATATGCTTTACGATATGAGTGAGTCAAATCTTTCTCTGCAAATAGTGTAAGGTAGTAATATTGGTGAGCAATATTACCTTTGCTTACCTTTGTCTCTCCTTCCTTTTGCAAAAAGTCTTGAAATAGAATATCCAAATGAAATAAATGTAAATATCATCAAAAATGAAAGTCTTGAGATAATATAGAATAAGTTAGTTGTATGATTAATTTCTCGAACTACATAAATACATACATTAGATAATTCAGATCACTGTAAGTTCAAACTTAAAAGTAAAATATAGAAATGACAGGTGAAAGATTGTACTGCGTTTGAGGTAACTGTGAAATGAAATAGTTACATCATATATAATGCAAACTACAATTGTAATAAATTCTTCTTATCTTAGAAAACTCTTCCTCAGTTTCAACCACTGACAATGTTAAATTGAACAACATAGCAGATTTCATGCACATCCAAAAATACATTATATGGTTGAATTGATAGAACTAGTAACAGAAATCCTTGACAATGCATTGGATAAGTAAATTCCAATGTATAGTTCACATGTTTTGATAACCATGTGATAGACTACAGATAACAAGATTGAACTATAATATCAATCCTGTTAAATATTAGAACTACAATTATATAATGAAGTTGTAAACCTGAGTTTAATAGCTATGTATATGGTTTTATGTACCATCACTATTTTATTTGTATTAAGTGAACTTATTGTAATTATGTTATTTGGTTTCAAATAGAGATTTAGTGAGTGATTCCAGAAAGTAAGTAATAAATGGCAGTATAAAAATTTACATATGAGCTAAGTTACTTTATTTGTCCTATATTTTGGGGATTAAGTACATGTACAGTGGCAGGTCCAGAAAACATTTACAGTGGTAATTTTTAATTATTGTGTGCCACATGAACAATAATATTTGAAACTTTACCCACTTTTTTCTGACAACACATGGCTAAACAGCTAAGTTTGACAATCATGTAAAAAGAATTCACTTGTGAATTTCCTTCTGCTTGTGACCCAAACGTCCTGGTGAGCTAATACGATTTGTCAAGAAATGATTTTAAAAAAGGTTGAGGAAATTTTGATACAAGCTGACATCTGAGAGAAAATGAAATAGTGTTTGCTATTGACTAATAATTATGAGTGTTTATTATTTATTATCATGCCCAAAGAAGTAGATACCATTAAATTTTCAGGAGGAAGAGGTGACATGTACCTATTTACCCCCACCACCATAATTCCATGTTAGATATCTTCACAAGGTTATATTTTAGGTACGTGGCTTGTGTGTTTTACTATCTCACTCTGTGTTGCACAATTCATTGCCTCTGATACTCTAGGAGTAGCTAGCCTAGCTTATCATTATTCTGTGTTTTTGCAGCTACCTTTCTCTAGTGATGCTCTTGAAGTATCTGCTTACATTATACATTAACTTGTGCAATAAGCATTATGTGTATTTACAGATTGAGATGGTATTATAGTGGTTGATATGGTATTATTAATGATATTAACATACAAGCATATACTGCATAGTATAATTACATTACAACACAAAACTAACCAATAACTTTTGTCATACTAACAAAATGCATCTTCAGATTATCGCTTGTAGCAGTGATTTCCAAGAAATAGTGGTCATATACACAATATTCTGGCACAGAAATTTCCTCTGTACATTGTATGTAACTGAAACAGCTGCTATTCAATAGACTAATCTCATTAAGTGCATCACTCTTTAGTCGTATGGTATACACAATATCCAATCCAGGACATGGTTCTGGACCCTACAAATATTAATTGAATAATAGTAATAAGACAAAATGCATTAAACAAAAGCATAACAGTGGTGTACAACATCAAACAATTTGTTAATAGATTGAAACTTTCTTACCTAAAGCAGTCCGAAAAAAAGCAATGGAAAATGTGAAAAAATCTTAGTTGTCTCTGGGGATTCGAAGCCACGGCCAGGCTTTAGCTACCAGTGCTCTAAGGACTGAGCTATCCCTGGCTACAACTAAGATTTTTTCACATTTTTCCTTTGCTTTTTCCAGACCTCTTTAGGTGACAAAGTTTCAGTCTAGTTTTATGAAAGGTCAGAGTTTCATATACTTAATAGTAATATAATATAATATGTATACAGTATTTTTTGATTACAAATCACCAGTGTGTGGCAAAATAGTAAATTCATGTGATTGGATACTGAAGATGTCAATGTGAATGGATATGTCATATTTTGTTAATTATTATTAATTCTATTGTTAAACCAAAGTATAAGTTGTTATGTTAGGCTGCACTGATACTTGGTCATTTGTATTCTTGGTAGTCGAGGATAATGTACAACTAGCTACTGTCAGCTTTTTCTCCACAATGAATTAGTAATAAATCATTTGGTAGTCTTGTAACATTAACTATAGTTGTATTTGTAGCCATAAGACTATAGCATATAACGAGCAATATAAACTATCATTCACCACAATTACCGAAAAAATGTATCATCCTCAGTGATACAACTGTTATTTTGGGAATTATTGTTTTTAAGTCATTATCAAACTGAAACAAATGAAAGGTATAAAACATAATCTTTTAACTTTATAAGCATCTTATATCAATTATCTCACTAAAAACATAGCAAAGAACTTGTACGTAATGCATTTATGGATTAAAGGAAAGAGTTACATAGGAGTCTATACATAGGTATTAAAATGTTTATTCCTGATTATATTTAACTATTTTATTTAATCTATCCATATCCAATCTATCTTTTCCCAAAAATATAGACAAAAATTGACAATTCAATTTTAAAGTCAAATGAGACAAACTTCTTTTAGAAGCTTAGAGAGTTCAGTAGGAAACTAGTGCTGGAGTCCCCATTCTTTACTGTATAATAGTGTATACTTTTTCAAAGTACAATGGCTTGTTAATTGTAGGCATAACCACCAGTTTTTGTTCAGTATTTTGGGCAACAAGAACTGATCCAATTAACTTAGACCAGGTAGCTCAAGATTTATTTAAAAAATAATGAATTGTATTGAAAATAGTTAATACTTTATTTTTTATGAGTTGCAAATGACTATTCATAATTTATTAGATGTTATTAGCTATAGTGATTAAAAAATAAAATAAAAAAAATAAAAAATGGTGACAAGTTAAAGGCTTTAAATAAAAAATAACCTGTTACAACTCTTACACAGTTAAGTCCAATTACAAGTGTCTTATTAGGGTGAGGGGGCACCCACCCCCTAGTGGTTTTTATATTGCTACTATATTTACATAGCACTTAGCAGAGTTTTTATTTATCAGAAATGTAGTTATGAGGGGGAAATGACTGATTTAGTTCAGGATTACTGATATTTGTTCACCTCACTTGTGCTACATCACTGATCTGTAAATAGGTCTCTGGTTGGTTTTATCTTTAGCTTTGTCCAGGACTGATATATACATTATAAACATCTTATTCAATGTGAGTCCATTACTCTATTGACAACATGACTTATATTAAGTGGTGGTGTGTTACACATTATAATCTGAAATGGAAGCTAGGACTACTACATAACAAACATCTGCATTGCTTGACATATTAAGTTCATGAAGCAAAGGCCAAATGTTACATATTTGGTATCATTATGAGTGTGAATAAGGCTACTGATGATTTTTGGACTGAAATCTACAACTAAAGTTATCAAGTACATGATAACATAGCTTACTGAGTAGCATGTGATTATTATTGACTTCTTTGCTTTCAATTTCTATCAATGACAACCCAAATATGGCGGAGTACAGGGTATCTGAGATAGGCCACAAGTATGCATTTTTGTTCTAATTTATTCTCGATAATTGCTGACTCTGTCAAAATTAAATTGGCACCCGTTACAAAAATGTTAGACAAAGATATTTGACTCTGTATGTCTCTATGCAATACCTCTACCATAGGCTATTCTGGGGTGTAGATCATATTTTTTTCAATTCAATTCAAATTTCATGGACCTAACAGATCATTTTTGAAGAACAAAAAATGTTACAGATTTGTATTTGCTGGTCACTAAAGGCTTCACTGCTGAACAATTGGTGTGTGTGGCATATTGTCTCCCCTCATGACTGGACTATCCAAACAAGAATGGAAAAGCCACATTGCCAGTACACACCACCCTCCAACTCTTGAACAGCTCACCGATTTCATTATTTAACGAAAAGACGCAACCCGAGATGATCGTCCCGTGGAAGACGCAAATTCGATCATACCGACGAGTCAAAATAAAACGAAGCTGCCATACAAAGAGAAGAAACAGCGTGAACTTGTTCTACATGTCCAAGAGGCAAAGTTACCAACCTGCAACTACTGTCAACAAGGTCACTATCCTACATTGATCAGTCAGAATGTCGACAAAAGGAATGAAGGAGTGAGACAGAAAAGACTTTGCTATAACTGCCTTTCAAGTGATCACATAGTAGGTTCTTGCAATAGTCGCAAGAATTGCAAGCATTGTGGTAGAAAGCACCATACCTTGTTGCACCGATCAACTCCTCCTGCTGTTATCAACCCCCCTTTAGTTCAGACCAATGATAATGTTAGGCATGTTAATGATGTTGCTCCTGTTCTACAAGCTTTGAACAATTCACCAGGTTCTATCACTCGCACGGAAGACTGTGCACGAATGTGTTCCCTGCCGTAGAACGAATGCTACTCCGTGTACACAGCAAATGGGCCAATTACCTGCCGACAGAGTCTGCCCTGCCCCACCATTCCGGAATGTTGGACTAGACTATGCTGGTCCGCTGATTTTAAAGAGAGGTAATCCTAGAAAACCCACCAACCACAAAGCTTATGTAGCAGTGTTTGTTAGCGCCGTTACCAAGGCCATTCACCTGGAACTTGTCTGTGATTTATCGACTGAGGCTTTTTTTAGCTGCGTTCAGAAGATTTGTTAATCGTCGAGGACTACCACTATCGGAGCACAACGTGAACTGCAAACAATTGTCGCTTCCAGGAAAGCCCAACAGATGATTAAAAAATACTCTCAACCAAGGCATATTAAATGGCATTTCATACCCGTTCAATCTCCTCATCAAGGTGCACTATGGGAAGCTGGAGTGAGAGAGATGAAAAGAATTCTTATCAGGATAATTGGTGATCAAAAATTATATTTTGAAGACCTTGCCACCATTCTAACTGACATTGAAGCTACTCTAATATTTATATTTTGAAGACCTTGCCACCATTCTAACTGACATTGAAGCTACTCTAAATTCCAGACCAATGGCTCAGTTTGAAGCACACCAAGAGGATGGCTCATCAGCATTAACTCCTGGACATTTTCTTATTGGGCGTCCACTACTAGCTGCCCCAACTCCAGTGCAAGACCTTGATGGTAATATTACTGGATTACGTCGATGGAACCTAATTAAGAGACTCACTGCAAGCATTTGGTCAAAGTGGAAGGATGAATATTTGAAACTCCACCACGTAAGAAGCAAATGGAAGAGACGTGTACCTAATTTCCAAGTAGGAGACATAGTTGGAGTTCTGGAATCGACTCTAAGTCATCGCCGTATACCTATTGCTGTAGTGGCACAAACTTACCCTGGATCAGATGGATTAGTTCGAGTTGTTGATGTTTTTGACGGCAACAGTACACTACGACGAGCCGTACTAAGATTAACTCTGCTGTTAAAAAATTCAGATTCCAATACTGACTCACAAAGCATTGCCACCAGTGGCTCTGGCTTCCTTGCCCCGGAGGATGTGCAGGCCTAACGCAACCTCAACGAACATTCCAAAGAAACTATACTACGCATGCACTTTATTTCTGTAAAGCCTCGCTGACCGCTCGCGGACAGTCGCGGTTTATGCCCATGACTACAGTCGTTATTGGCGAGCGAGCGTAGCGAGCGAGACACTTACAGGGGTAACACAATCGAAAATAGGTGATGTTTATTCAGCGAGCGAGCGAAGCAAGCGAAGCTGACTCTCAGTCGTGTTCAATTGAGATTTCAGATATATATAGGTATGTATGCGTACGTCAAAATATTTCGCCCGCGCTTCTAATTACGTAAGTTAGGTAAAGTGTTCACAGTTCCAGTATTTTTCAATTAACGAGCACGGATGCTGCACTGCCTTACGCAACTTTGTTTCAACCAAAAACTTTATAGCTACTCTCTTTTTGAAACAATTGTGAAGTCTTTGTCAAGCTGCGCTTCTTTGCCACTGCTTTCGAAGTTTATTCCGGTAATTCTGTTATTGTTAACTCTTCGTGCCTAATCATTGCTATTATTTAGCGATTTCCTTCACAAATCATCTTTACCTATACTCATATATTTACTCGCTCGCCATGCATTTGCGCTATTCGAGCGCACCACTAGTTTATTTGTGACCGTCTACAGGAAAATCGGGCACAACGCGGCCCCGACAAAAAATATTTTTTTTGCACTTACGCACTCCTCGGCATCCAGATATTAAGCTCTCCAAGTTTTATCGTCGTAGCTTTAGCCATTCCCGCTATATATCACCTAACCGTTCCCTTCGTTAGGCTTATTTAATACAATTTTAAGAACTAAATCGATCTTTTTGCGACGTCTACGCATGCCGCGTTGTGCCCGATTTTCCCATAGACGGTCACATTTATTGGCGAGCGAGCGAAGCGAGCGAGACACTATCAGGGGTACTCAATCGAGATTTCGCTATATTTGGCGAGCGAGCGTAGCGAGCGAGACACTTACAGGGGTAACACAATCGAAAATCGGGGATGTCAGTTTATTTATTTATTTATTTGTATATATGTATGGACGTACGTAAGGCATTTATGTACTTTGACCCTCGCGTTTTTGTGTTAGTTCGGTTGTCTACCCCGTCCCAAATTGCACTAAACAGAATCCTCTGGTTTATCGATCAGTACCCGTATCACCCTAGAAATTGAATTGTTTACCGTTTTGAATTCTTTTGCCGGTACAATTAAAACTTGACAACTTAAGGGACTTCCATTTCTATTCGAGTTAGTGGCGGTGGTAAGTCAATGCGCTCTTTGTCATGGTTATAAGCCGTGCGCACAGTATTTACCTGAAAATACATTGTCCACTAGACTACTGCGAAGGTAAGTCTGTGTAGGTGCATGTCCAGCTGTGTCAAAGCATTGTGTGTTACAACCACTACTTAGCTAAAGAATATCACAAAGAAAACTTTTAAATAACGTGTATTGTTTTGTTGTTGTTTTTTTTCCTTCAATCCAAGCAGTTGCAGAGTTGTCACTATGGCACTGAAATTCATTTACCAAGTATGCGAAATTTAAAAACTGGACCTTATTTTCAGTAGCTTCAGTGTTAGAAGTCAAAATCATTCATATAAAAACAGTATAGTCTTTAGGCTCGCTCGCCATTTGTGCTCAAGCACATCACTAGTTCAGCGAAGCGAGCGAAGCGAGCGGAGCTGACTCTCTAATGAGTTCGCGATATATATATATATTTAGGTCTAGAAATTGTTTTTGTTCTTGCGTGGGCGTACGTGTGTACCCTTTCTCCTACGCGCTTGCGCGGGCCGGGTAACCTTCTTAGCAACATTTTGTTTTGTTTACCCGCCATACGAAGTAGCGATGCCCAGTAGACAAAACGTTAGAAACGCTCGGTCAAGAGCTTTGAGGGCGTTAGAAACTCCAGAAGAAAAATTAGTAAGGAGAGAGATAAGAAATGAAAAAGACAGGGCAAGGAGGAGGAGAGCTAAAACGAAACAGAAACAGGTAGCAAAGTAAAGAATCTTTTTTTTTGAAAAGCCATTAAATGTTCCTAATTTATTTATTAGACTATTCCTGAGGATTACTGTACCAATCAACTTTATACAGTTGTAGACTCAACTACTCTTGAAGACACTGAAAATGCAGCCACACCATCTGAACAAGAAGCTAATATCCCCACTACTTTTTGTACTGCAAGAGGAAAAGGCATCTATCAGAGGACATTCATTCTCATATACACCCAAAGCAGCAAAAAAAGTTGCAGAAAATATAACTCAAACAATTTCGATACCGCAAAGCCTTTCAGCTTATCAGCAACGAATGCAAGAGGTAAATATAAAATAAAATATATACTTCAATAAGTTAATACGAGACATATTTTCGTTTAGGAAACCATTATGCATAGAGAGCAACGTCTACAACTAATGTCACAAAAACAGCAAGTCACACATTTGTTTGAAAGTGATAGTGAAAGAGATCACATGCTCCACTGTTTGTCCACTAACCAACTGTTGAGAACAGCAAATGAATCTTCATTACAAAATTCCTCTAGGTTAGAGCAGTTGTCAACTAACCAACAGCAGAGATTGGCTGATGAAACACCACTTCAACGGGAGACTAGATTGTCTCAAGTTAGGGGGAACAGGTCAAGACAACATCCCCAGGTTCCATTGCACCATATTATTCCAGCATTTGATGATCCTCAAGTTCACACAGCAATGTGTAATTTTCATGCTAAAATCTCATCGATTACTATCCCAGTCTGCATAACGTGTATGGAGACGTTTCAAGGCACCAAAATGAAATTTAAGTCATTGGAATGTTGTCGATGTAGCCGGGATAAACATATCCCTAAGCTCTATTCAGCTCAAAATAACATGCATCCTGGAAACATTCCTCCACTTGCAGGTTAAATTTAATGTAAAACTATAAAAATTAACCTAACTCTATTATCAAACTATGTAGTCTAAGATCTACATCCATTTAACATACTGCTCTCCCTCTGAATATGTTATAGTACCCAAACAAACTCTTTTATTTTTTATTTTTATTAAACCACAAAGTTTACATCAGCTATAACTGTAATGATGTATGACATTTTTAATTAAATAGCGGTATATTCTGTCTAAAACACCAGCCAATAACTTTGATGGTAAAATAATTCATTATTCTTATATTATCACAAATAATATAACATTTAAACTTTATTATATAAAGCAATACTATGTAGCTGATTACGAATTACATTAATAAAATAAATAATAAAATAATTCATTACTCTTGTTTTACCACAAAAAGTATAACATTTAAACTTTATTATACATAGCCTAAATTTTATAACCTTCATCATACAGTGGTATAGAATAGAAGCACCAATGATTCTATATGAAACAACAGACAGACATAACATTAACAACATCAAAATAAATAACTGTATCTATAGCTGCAATTACAGGGAACATGCATCGCTCGCTTCTCTATTTTGCGCTATTCGAGCGCACCACTAGTTATTTATCTGTTTATGGGGTACGTGAGACCTCTGTTTTCGCCCGCGCTTCTAATTACGTAAGTTAGGTAAAGCGTTCACAGTTCCCGTATTTTTCAATTAACGAGCGCGGAGAATCCTGCTGCAGACGCAACTTTGTTTCAACCAAATAGTTTACAGCTACTCTCTTCTTGAAACAATTGTGAAGTCTTTGTCAAGCTGCGCTTCTTTGCCACTGCTTTGGAAGTTTATTCAGGTAATTCTGTTATTGCTACTATAATGCATGGGTCCACTTCCTTAGTCTGGGATCAGAGACTTTAAATTCTCTGATGCTAACTGAGAATGGAAAGGGTTACACTGTGCACTACAGTTAGATGTAATTTCTGCCCTATTTTTCTGTAAAAAGAGTCTGCTCGCTCGCCATGCATTTGCGCTATTCGAGCGCACCACTAGTTGGCGAGCGAGCGAAGCGAGCGAGACAGTATTAGGGGTGGATAATGCAAAATCGGGTATATGTTATATGTATATATGTATGTGGGATGGTACGTATGCCCTTTAAACGCTCGCGCGGGGAACTCTTTTCTCCTAAAAACACGGCTTTTTAGGCTTGACCCCCAGTTTATTCTGAAACTACAGCATTAAGCAAGCCTTACGTTATACTTAAGCTCCAAAGTATGAGAAAATTCCTGCGAAAATAGTTGCTTTTCAAGAAACAAAAAGTTGATTCGACCGGTTACTATGGCATTGAAGACCCTTTTCCAGAAAACTTCGCCGTTTTATGGGGGGGGGATACGGAGTGCCGGTTGTTGGTTGTCAAGAGCCGTTGGTAGTCAAGAATTCAAGGTAATTATTAGGGGTGGATAATGCAAAATCGGGTATATGTTATATGTATATATGTATGTGGGATGGTACGTATGCCCTTTAAACGCTCGCGCGGGGAACTCTTTTCTCCTAAAAACACGGCTTTTTAGGCTTGACCCCCAGTTTATTCTGAAACTACAGCATTAAGCAAGCCTTACGTTATACTTAAGCTCCAAAGTATGAGAAAATTCCTGCGAAAATACTTGCTTTTCAAGAAACAAAAAGTTGATTCGACCGGTTACTATGGCATTGAAGACCCTTTTCCAGAAAACTTCGCCGTTTTATGGGGGGGGATACGGAGTGCCGGTTGTTGGTTGTCAAGAGCCGTTGGTAGTCAAGAATTCAAGGTAATTCAGATGGTCAAAGAAACTTCAATTTGATACTACAGAAGTTATCAATACTCAAGAATGATGTAAGTAGTAATTCCATATTTGTTGGCTAAAATTACAAATAATAACACTGGTTTATTTTTTATCGTAGCTGAGAGCTTGTTCAAGAGTTACTGGCGATTGAGATTATCAGAATGGTTGATGTTTGATACTACAAAAGTTACCATTAATAAGGTAAGAGAGTGATTTTGTATTTGTTTGCTGAAATCAAATGTCATAACTGCTATTGCGTTTGCATGAAGTAAGCTAAAACATAGTAACATTTTATGTTACCTAACTATCAGGCTCGCTCGCCATTTGTGCTCAAGCACACCATAGTTTATTTGTATATATGTTTGGACGTACGTATGTCATTTTGTACTTTGACCCTCGCGTTTTTGTGTTAGTTATGTGGTCGACCCTGTCCCAAATTGCACTAAACAGAATCCTCTAGTTTATCAATCAGTACCCGTATCACCCTAGAAATTGAATTGTTTACCGTTTTGAATTCTTTTGCGGGTGCAGTTAAAACTTGAAAACTTAAGGGACTTCCATTTCTATTCGAGTTAGTGGCGGTGGTAAGCCAATGCACTCTTAGTCATGGTTATAAGCCGTGCCCAACAGTATTTACTTGAAAATACATTGTCCACTAGACTACTGGGAAGGTAAGTCTGTGTAGGTGCATGTCCAGTTGTGTCAAAGCATTGCGTGTTACAACCACTACTTAGCTAAAGAATATCACAAAGTAAACTTTTAAATAATGTGTATTGTTTTGTTATTGTTTTTCCTTCAATTCAAGCAGTTGCAGAGAGTTGTTACTATGGCACTCAAATACCTTTACCGTAATGCGAAATTAAAAAACTGGACCTTATTTTCAGTAGCTTCAGTGTTAAATCATTCATATAAAAATAGTATGATTTTGTATTTGTTTGCTGAAATCAAATGTCATAACTTATAGTGTTTGCATGAAGTAAGCTAAAGATAGTAACATTTTATGTTACCTAACTATCAGGCTCGCTCGCCATTTGTGCTCAAGCACACCACTAGTAAGTATTGTATTCTTTCATTTTAGTTCTCAGTTATAGTTCCTATAGTTTTGAAGTTATCAAACCAGTGAAGTTGTAGTTACCCACCCACCCTAGCTATCTGATTATTCGGACCTAAGCTAAGACCGAGTTCTCCACTCGATACTCCAACGTCCACGAAAGTTACTGCCACAAGGTCGCCATCCCGACAGCGAGCCTTGTACCAGGCAGACGACAAGGGCAGCAAAGTCCTCCAGGTCACGTTTTACTTTAGGTCCTACATAATAGTTAGACACTGCCACTAAGGGCACTACTGTGTTTAGGGTCCCGAAGGCCTCAGGCTGTGGCGTCCCGAGCGTAGCGAGGGCGCTACTAATGGGGCCTGAGGGACCCTAAACACAGTAGCGCCCGATGGTGCGCAGTGCCTAACTAATTTAGAACATAGCAACCACTCAGTGTTTCCAAGCGCTTCCAACGTACTTCCACTCCCAGTATGCTAACTTTTTTGATAAGGAAAAGAGAGATATTTCAAGGGAGATGGAAGAAGCTACAGAATTTTGTGATAATCCTACCTGTTTAGGAGAACCTTGGTGTAGCGCCTGGGAAATATGCAGTGAAATGATGGACAGAGCTGCTACCGCAGTACCTGAAGAGGAGAAAATATACTCCAATTCTATTATTAAGGAACCTAAAGAGCGAGATTCCCAAGCTTCCTGCTCCAACCTACCACAAACCACCACTGGTCAATCTTTCTCGCCGTCAAAGAAACAATCTCAAGCATCCTCTCCTCTTTCCTACAGCAACAAAAGACTTTTTGCTGCAATAAAAACTGATGAGGAAGTTGACAGGGCAAGGGAAACTGGTACATGCAAGAAAACTAAAGAAGACACCAAATATTGCTGTGGTTTGTGGACTTCCTGGAGCTTCTACAGGGAGAATCAGAATGGAGACAAAATAGGACCAATTGAGTAATTGAGTAGGGAGAATATTCAGTATTGGCTAACCAGATTCATTTTAGAGGTAAAAGTAATCATTTAAGTTTATTTAAAAAAATTATTTACTATACTGTACTAAAATTAGGTGCGCAAGAAAGATGGAGCAGAGTTTCCTCCAAATACCTTACACCACATTGTTTGTGGTCAGATGAGGCATCTTCGCTGGAATGGACATCCAAAAATCGATTTTTTTGCCGATCATGACTTTGCTGATTTCAAGAAATCTCTTGATGCTGAAATGAAACGACTACAGTCCAAAGGCTTAGGGTCAAAGAAGCGCCAGGCTGAACCCTTATCACTTGATGAAGAAGAAATATTGTGGGAGAAAGGACTTTTAGGAGATAAGGACCCACATACTCTACTTGATACTATGGTATTTTGTAATGGACTTTATTTCGCTTTGAGAAGTGGACGAGAACACAGGCAGCTCCGGTTGAGACCCTGCCAAATTGAACTTTTTGAAATGGAAGGAGAAAGGCCATATTTAAAATATACTGAGGATTTATCTAAAAATAGACCTGGTGGGATTAAAGGTAGAAAGATTAAACCAAAAGTAGTAATACATCATGCCAACTCAGACAATTCCGATCGCTGTTTTGTACGACTATTCAAGAAATATATCAATATGTGTCCTACTTCCCCTAATGATTTGGATGCCTTTTACTTGCAGCCTGCCACTAAACCAACCCAAGATTGCTGGTATACTACAAGGCCTCTGGGACACAACACATTAACTAAGACCATTGCTAGGTTGTGTGCAAGTGCTGGTATTGAAGGCATTAAGACAAATCATTCACTACGTGCCACTACAGCAACAAGGCTGTATCAAAGTGGAGTCGATGAACAACTAGTGATGGAGAGAACAGGACACAGAAGCTTGGAAGGAGTGAGGAACTACAAAAAACATCTTCACAACAGAAAGAAGCTTTATCAGACATTTTGTACAACAAAATTCCTAGACTTTGCAACTCTAATAATGATACTTCAACATCTTCTAGTCAACAATTAGTACCCTGTTCTTCTCCTTTGCAGAGCCATAATTCCACCCTAGCATCAACAACAAACATTCACAGAAACATAAAGACAAGTCTGCCAGGATCATTTACATTTAACTCTTGCTCAGGTATCACATTTAATATAAACTATTAGTTGATATTTCTTAGCATCATCTAGCTAGCTATTAGCTGTACTTGGCAATTGTATAATACTATATAATTCTAAATTTTTAAACACACACTTGCTCTATCATAAATACATACTTGCAAGATTTATTAATTCAGGCACAATTTTAATATACCAAACATGAAAGTCAAAAAATTCTAGCTCCTCCTTCTCTGGGGTAGCTATCATAGAAACCACTAACCGTTTCCAATGCCCTGAGAGGCAGGGCACTACATATAGTAGCCCTCTGTCAGGGCACTACATATAGTGCCCTCGTCGGAGGAACTACGCGATTCAGAGCCCCGCTACGTAATACAAAAACTACAGTAGCTATGTTCTAAATTGACGCATCGCGTCGCGTCACCTTACGATGTCATCGCGACGCTCGCGCGCTCAGCCCCTCAGAACGTGCTAACATGCGCCGATATGCGCTGATCACCTTGACTACTGTTGTGGTTGTTCAATAAGTTTTTATTTATAACAGTGAGCAGACAACAATTGTCTGGTTAAAGGGAATTGGAGCATTAAAGAATAGTGCTAACTGTAATAAGTGTGGCAGTGTATGCAACTTTGTCATCAAGAAGGGGTCTTATTGCTGGAGATGCCCCAAGTCTGGATGCCAATCTGTAATTTCCATGAGAGATGGGAGTTTTTTTTTTCTGGTAGCCATTTGAAGCTGAATGAGATAGTGGAAGTTTCTTACTGGTGGGCTTGTGAAGCTTCAGTATCATGGCTGTACAGCAGACTGGGCACTCCACCAAGACCATTGTTGATTGGTATAATTTCCATCGAGACATATGTGCACAGTGGTTTTTAGACCATCCAGTGCAGATTGGAGGAGTAGGAAAAGTGGTGGAAATTGATGAGTCAAAATTTGGACGAAGAAAATACAACAGAGGAAGATACAGAGATGGCCATTGGGTGTTTGGAGGTGTAGAAAGGGGAACCAACAATGTGTTCATGGGTGACTTGTTTGACACATACTTACCTGAATATTTGTGGAGAAGAAAGTTTAAAAATGATGATCCTTTTATAAAAATGTATGAGCATGTAAAGGAACAATACCCACTTTAATCAACCAATTTTTGTTCTATATAACCCTTATATCTTACTTAATATCATTGAAATTCCACTAATTACACTTTTACGCCATCAATCTTATAGCTGAACCCGATTAATAGTAAGGTGACGCGACGTGATGTGAGGACGCGACGTGATGCGCTCAATGTAGGACCTAGGACCTAAAGTAAAACGTGAAGGTCCTCCATTTTCGATCCCCTCACTGGCTACACAGCTAGGCCCGAACTTACAACTCGGGCTGCCCTTCCGAACTGCTGTAGTCAGTGCGAGCGAGATCAGATTTGTATTATTTAGAATAAAGCTAGTATAGGCTATAGGTTGCTATTACAGCTCCTTAAGTACCTATATTTTACTCACTAGTCAAACTGGACAAGCACCATTGGGCAAGAAAAGACTCAACAGTGGATCAATACATTTAGTTCTTCATAATATAGCTACTGCCGTAATGCTTTTGCAAAAAAATATAACTTACATATTTGCGTCCAAACCATTTGATCCACTCGCTGAATTTCATGTATTTGTCTAACATTTTGTAAAAACATTTTAGCATTTTTTCTAAACATCTATGATGTGGCAGTTTTCATTCCAAAATTTTTTTTTCAAAAAGTAGTTAGCTTTAAGAAATAAGATATAGCTAAGATTTGCCCAGCAAACGTATAAGTATATGCCACACTTAGTTTGAGTAAACAAGTGTAAGCAGAATGTTTATGCTATCATAACATTCTAAAGTTTTCTTCCGTGTTTATGCTTTACAATACACTGCACAGCAATACACTTTCAATATGAGTGTTGCATACAATACTTGATATAAGGTTTGTTCCAAAGGGTCTAACATCATCATTTAGACCTCAGCAGGTGAATGTACTGTAAGCAAGAGTTACTATGATGATTGTTAACACACATAAAGTTCAAAACTATTCACAATAATTAGAAGATCATTAATTTTAAATACTCTGTAAATTTATGTAAAAACAACTTCTAAGTTACTCATAATTTTGAAAACCTGTTTTAAGGCCTCTAACCTCCATAGTTACTAACCTTAGTAGAACTTGAAAGCGACAAGTGGCATAAGTGAATTACCCAGCATTTATGCTTACAAATGTCACATAATTTTTCGTAAACAATCATTAGGTCCTAGAAAGCTCCGCCTTCAATAAACACTCCCCGTTTTGTTAGTTGCTTACTCTCTGGGTGTCGCAGTTGTCAATTGCTAGGGCGTTACCAACTCCTGGGCTAAATGGTTGTCGGCAATGTAAGCTATTATTACTATCTACATAGCTAACTACTACTTAATAATGTTGAGAATGTTATATAAGAATAGAGATATTTCAGGCATCCCTTTAGATACACTTAGAGGTTCAAGGGTATTGAAGTTACAGTCCATCTCCTCTTCACGACTAGCTAGCTAAGTCAAAGTGTATTCTTAGCGGTATGCTAGAGTTTACGTGCACTCTCTTTACTAGTGTTCAAGACTATTCTAAGTCTACTTAAGAGATAGATTCTATTTTCATTGTGAGTGTTGATACCAGTTAAGCAAAAAGTTTAGTTGTACAGCTCTTTTGTTTTTTTTGCAATACCTGCAACTATATCTTAGATTAATTTGGGCCAGCAAAAATTAGAACATAACTGCTGTAGTTTTTGTATTGTGACAGAGAAACTCTAAACTGCCTAGGTCAATCAAAGAGAGACACCATTAACTTAGTGTCCCTCTGATTGCCTTATTGTCCCATTGTTAAGAGCAGTCGCTACATTCTAAATTGGTTAGGCGCTGCTTAGCCATCTAAACTACCATTTTTAGGTTCCTTCAGGCCCTAAGTAAAGCCTCGTTGCGCTCACGGACACTACAACTTAAGGCTTTCAGTACCTATTAAACGGTAATTCCCTCTGAGGCATCGCCTCCCTATTATTTAGAAATAATAAGAAACAATTTGGAAGAAATATAGGGTATAATTTTTGGCATTGGAGAAAAAATTTGGGCTGATAATTAGTTGATACTATAGTTTTTTTCTGAAACAGATATCAAATAGCTAGGCAGCATAAACCAGGAAGTGAAAGTACAGGAAGATGTTGTGTTAGGATATTTTTAATATTAAAACCAGGAATTTTATATAATATTATTGAACTTCAAAAGAAAGCAAATAAAATAGCAATAAAACTACAAGCATCACATACATATAGTATTGATACTCTAGTACAAAGAAATTCAAGATTTTGATTATTTTAAATAGTTTATAATTTTAATATACATGTGTTTGTTGTTATTTTTATATATCTTAGAAGTAATTATCTTATCAACATAAGAAATAAAGTGTTGCTTGCATAATAATGATTAATATTTGTAAACTTTAGATGTACTACCAGTTTATGATGGCATACTCTATATTATATACAACTATTAATGTGCTGGGTAAGTAATAACATGAGCAAGGATTTTAAGAATGATGTAACAAAGATATACACATCACTTTAATAGTGAACAGAAAAAAACCTTTGATGTTTTATTAATGGACAGAGAAGCAATATGTTGCAATCTCACAAAGGATTAATTTATGGTATGTGAAAAATTGAAGCAGATACTGTAGTCATATATATTTTACAATAGCTAAGCTCTATAGGTAACACTTCAAGAAATAGTTCATAACTCCATGCATTTGTTTTTACTCCAGTTGACTATTGTCTTGTATGACTGAGTTGAAGAATCTCATATTATATGCTATAGAATAATTATACCAATGTCCATTTTTAATTTTAATATTGGTTACTTTGTTAGCAATACCTAACTTGGGTGAAGAAAAACTTATAGTCACACTTATAAACTACTGCCTAAGTGTGAGAACAAGTCACACCATAGGGATCCTACCAGTGAGAACTTTTGAATTTTATTACATTAACTAACTTTTATGTTTTTGTTGTTCTATGTTTATTTTAACTGGCTAGCTAGTATAGCTGGGATTATTAATCAAATAAAGTTGAGCAGTTCAATATTTTGTAGTTATAGCTAATTTCTCAATATGGTAAACTAAAAGTTAAAACAACATATTATATTATGGTCTAAATTCTGCCGACAAAGCAGGAAAGCCTTAAGCCTGTCCCTGTACTACAGCAACTGATTGAATCTTACCCTCAATATTCTCTACACACAACTAAGACATATCAGTAACATGAACGCCAACATCATGTATTTATTTTGTTATCTCTCTCAGGAGATGAATTATATTGCTCATTCCCTCCTGTGTATTTATTTTGTTTCAAAGTGCTGGACAAAAATATTCTGCTCAAGTGTATAATGTAAAATGTATGACTCGCTATGAGTGTGATCAATATTTATTTATTTATTTATTTATTTATTTATTTATTTATTTATTTATCTACTTATTTGTTTATTTATTTGTTTGTTTATTTATTTGTTTATTTATTTGTTTACTTATTTATTTGTTTGTTTATTTGTTTATTTATTTATTTATTTATTTATTTATTATTATTTGTTTATTCATTATATTTATATATTTCTTTCTTTATTTATTTATTTAAATATTCCGTGTGTTCTCATACTGTTTCAGTAACCTTATTATTCTCAGTATACATTACTAACCCTAATACCAACTACTGCAGTGAAGATATCTAACATAGAATAAACCATTATATAATAACCACATTAGAATGTCACTAATCTGAACACATTAGGACAGAGAGAAATGTTCATATAACTATGCACCATAGAAATAGTATTATAAAATCACTAATTATACAGGGGTGTGCTCAAGCAAATCTTTAATCTTCATGTTGCACCATTAGATTGTGGTTGTTCCAATAACTGAAGTGTTCAGATAATTGAAGGTATTATAACTGACATTTTATTCTTAATTATTTATGACCATGAAAAGTAGAATCCACCAGCTAGATAAATGTAGATTATAGCTTGATGTATTACATTTATATGTATGATTTTTTTTTTATACATAAAACCTTTATAATGCAAACACAATAACAACATTACAAATGAGTTTTTAAGATTAATCTTTACATAATTATTATATAGTTCATCACTAAAATATTACAGATTAAATAATAGTGGTAAATCAAATAATACAGTAGACCAATTGTACAATCTAAAATTGTGTGACTAAATTTCATAAAACATTGAGTCTAGTAGGACTAAGCCTCACCTTACATACACTTAAACTTTCATTTCAATTTAATTAATATAACTTTCTATTTTCTGATTAACTTGTTTACAGTTATTAATTGTAAAAATGCAAAAAATATTTTTATCAGTGTTCTATGCATTTTATTTGTTTTGTATTTCAGGTAGTGAAGGTTCAATTTATAAATTACAAGTTAGTCCACCAAATTCTAATGGATCATTTTGTCCAGGCAACATTGAGCTCACTTGTATTGGTCGAGAAGCTCGTATTGCATTGAATTGGTTCATCAATGAATCATTAGTATCACAATATTTATATGACATGACAGACATTTTTCCTGTAAATGTGATGGAATATCCAGTAAATATTACTATACTTAATGCTAATGGCACATTAAACATTGATATTGTGTCAACTTTGTCAAGTAATTTCAGCTACTTAAGAGGAGCTTCTATTCAATGTGGAAGAGGTTCTATATTGAGCAATAATATTATGATTGAAGGCTACAGTAAGTTATTTGGTGTAAAAATTAATATGCTTAATTCATAAAGTTAACACTGGGATTTTTATGTAATTTCCTTTCACGTCTCAATTGGTGTCTATAAGAACCAATTATTGAAATAATTGTATTCATAGTTTATTCTACTAGTGCAATTGAACAGGTCGTTGTAAAACATCCTCCGAAGTAAATAAGAAAAGAAAAAATGATGCTAAATGCAGGAAAGTTTTTAGTGAGAAGAGATAACTAATGCAGGGAATTTAGCATCACAGTTATGTCAAATTGGAAGAATTTAACCTTATTAACACTACACTTTCAGAGTCCAATATTTTAAGTTTAGCTAGCATGCAAAAATTATAGTGTAGGAAATTTGCAAGATATTATAGGTCAAAATGTTTAGCTTGCAAAAATAGCGAATTTATGAAGTTTACTATGCAATACATCAAATAATAGAAAGTTCATCAAAATAAAAACGTCTGAATCGTGTAGCAAGCACCTGAACAATACAAATATAATGATCAGCTAATCTACTATAATGGTTTGTAAATATTCCCGAGACTTCTTTTTTAATGCTCCATTCTTTGTGAGTTCAAAATCATATAACACAATTTCCTTTAACACAATTGAACTAACAACATTTTTCTTCTTAGAAAACTTAAAATACCTAAGCCACCTTGGCTTATGTACAGCATTTTCTTGCTCCATCCAATGTACAGTGACTTCAGAGTCCATTGACAATTGAGAAGGAAGGGCTAAAACTTTTCCCACTTTTGGCAGTTTGCCACAGGGTGATGTTGTGGCAATTACTTGCAGCTGCTTTACCAGGTCCTGATTTTTTATGACAGTTGTTCTTGATGTGCCAATATAAATCTTGATAACAAGGACAGATATATTTCTTATAGCTAATTTCTTATAAACAAAGGCGAAATGATTACATTAAATAATTTTACAGAAATGAAATAGTTTCTAACATTTTTCAAATATGGAGCATTTCATACATTTAAACAAGTATAGGAATAGCACCATTCTTTTTTCAAAGTGGTTTTATAATTTTTCAAACTAGAGTTTTCCTACATTTTAGAAACATAACAGACATGTTTCCTACATTTTGGAAATGCAAGAGTATTTCCTGCATTTTTCAAATGTGTTTCTGCAGTTGTCAAAAGCTGAATTGTTCCTGCATTTTAAATGCAGAAATGTTTCCTACATTTTGGAAATGCAGGAATATTTCCAGCATTTTCAAATGTCTTTCTGCAGTTTTCAAAAGTTAGAACTGTTCCTACATTTAAAAAATGTAGAAATGTTTCCTACATTTTGGAAATGCAGGAATATTTCTTACATTTTTTAAATGTCTTTCTGCAGTTTTCAAAAGTTAGAATTGTTCCTACATTTTAAAAATGTAGACATGTTTCCTACATTTTGGAAATGCAGGAATATTTCCTGCATTTTTCAAATGTGTTTCTGCAGTTGTCAAAAGTTAGAATTGTTCCTGCATTTTAAAAATGTAGACATGTTTCCTACATTTTGGAAATGTAGGAACATTTCCAGCATTATTCAAATGTGTTTCTGCAGTTGTCAAAAGTTAGAATTGTTCCTGCATTTTAAAAATGTAGACATGTTTCCTACATTTTGGAAATGCAGGAATATTTCCTGCATATTCAAATGTGTTTCTGCAGTTTGTCAAAAGCTGAATTGTTCCTACATTTAAAAAGTGTAGACATGTTTCCTACATTTTGGAA
>WLWD01001719.1_pt1 | contig 116402 bp, 71 predicted proteins | sample 6712731 | NCBI WGS metagenome assembly WLWD01 (sample SAMN12718690, study PRJNA576275) | sponge metagenome | isolation source: marine sponge | host: Mycale hentscheli | place: New Zealand: South Island, Marlborough, Capsize Point | collected 2014-11-01
CAGTCTCACTCGACTCAGCAGTCTCACTCGACTCAGCCAGTCTCACTCGACTCAGCAGTCTCACTCGACTCAGCAGTCTTCCTCGGACTCAGCAGTCTTCCTCGGACTCAGCAGTCTTCCTCGGACTCAGCAGTCTTCCTCGGACTCAGCAGTCTTCCTCGGACTCAGCAGTCTTCCTCGGACTCAGCAGTCTTCCTCGGACTCAGCAGTCTTCCTCGGACTCAGCAGTCTTCCTCGGACTCCGCAGTCTCCCTCGGACTCATGTCTCCCGTCTCAGCAGTCTCATTCAGTCTCACTCGACGCAGCCAGTCTCACTCGACTCAGCAGTCTCACTTGGCTCAGCAGTTTCACTCGACTCAGCAGTTTCACTCGACTATGCAGTCTCACCCGACTCAGCAGTCTCATTTCGTCTCACTCGACTCGGCCAGTCTCACACGACTCAGCCAGTCTCACTCCGCTCGGCCAGTCTCACACGGTATAACCAGGGCAGTGGACGTCCGGTGTTCCGATCACACATATCGGAGACCCGTTCACATGCTGGTCAGGCTCTGCGCAGATGACACTCGTCCAGATGATCTACAACTCAACGCAGAGGACCAGCACTCTCTCCCCCCCCAGGATGTTCAGGCGCCATCAAGACCTTCACATGGAGATTCTTCCTGAGGATGCTGGCTGGCTGCGCCACCCTTCTTCACGGCAGGTTCTCTCCTCCACAGCGAACTCAGTCATGCGCACACACTACCTGTAACGATCCTTTCCATACACATAATTATATTCATAGCTTGGTCAACCACCGTCTTTATGTCACCGTGCCTCACTACTTAAATAATGTAATTAGACCGCAAGGCGTGTTCTGTGATACTTATACTATAGCCCTAGCCAAGTTATAGAGTGCGCTCTTTGCGGGTGCGGCTTCAAGACTGCAAGCGAAAGCCAGCGGTTGCGAGGTTGACACACTCGGCGCCAATAGGCCACAGAACTCCTGGTCCTTCGGGCGATAACGACATCTACGCCACACCCACCAATCGGTTCGGAGGAAGTTACGCCCCCTCCGACACCTGCCAGGGAGTTATTGCCACAGACAAAGTTATATTTTATTCTTTTCCTATTAAGGTAATTAACAAGAGAAGAATGTTTAAAGCAAGTTAACACAAAACCATAGTCCAAAAAAAGAAAAAAGAAAAATTTGGACTTACCGTTCACTAATGGTTCGGTCTTATACTCAATTACAACTGTCCTGACACAGCTACGGAGTTCAAACACAGAGCATGGCTTATTGACCTTGTAGTTACAAATTCTTAGCTTCTGAGCCTCGTTACCATAAAAAATTGAGCGGATTGACGGTTAAATGTAAGCGTTCAGGCAGCCACACGCTAAATAAGTTCTAAAAAACAAAAAACCTGATGCTATCATCATTTCAATTTCTTCATTACAGGAAGTTCCTCATCACAGCAAAGTAAAACCAAACTTTAGATCGTTATAATAGATAATTGATATTTTTTTAAATAGAAGAAGTGCTGACTGAAAAATTGGTACCATATGGCACTTATGCCAGTAAATGGGTTAAACAAAAGCTATTATTGCATTTATAGTTAATGGTTGACACTAGCACTTGACATTTATTTTGAGATCCTCATGAACAAGGAGCTATCTCTTATTTAGCAGTAATGTGTACTCAAGTTGTAGGTATAAGTAAGATTATACTCTAGATTAAAATGTAAACACACAAATGAAACAAAAACCACCAATACCTAATATAAACTAGTGAATTAGTGAGTGAAAGAAATGATGAATGAACACACAAACAAAAAATAAAAAATAACAAGTTAATGAATACATAACCATTAATATACAAAAAATATAGATATAAATAAACAAAGATAAACTCAAAAATAATTATTATTCAAAGTATAAAAAGCTAATAGTATCTTATGGGCTGTAATTGCAAATTAGTTAAATCACAAATTATTCTTACCTCATCTTCATCTACATCATAATCTAGATATAAATGTGTTCTTTCTTTCTTAACATAACTCAGCAAACTCCCATTTGCCATATATGGCATGATTATGACAACTTTTGCTGTATCCGTGATACTGACACCAATCAAATTCATGACATTGGGATGAGATAACGACTCCATTTTTAAAATTTCAGAAACAGTTTCCTCAATTTCAGTCTTTGTATTATCGCCTAAATGAATTAAACAGGGAATAGTGAATGACAGCAATTAATACCTTTTATAAGCATGTCTAGTATACTGTTTATTAAAGTACAAACATTTGAATTATTACCATGTATTGTCTTCGCTGCTACAACATTTTGTGTAGGCCCTTTAAATGTATTCTTGACCAAATGAGCTTTGCTGACAATTCCAAACTGACCTATTTTTAGAGAATTTTAAAAAAATTGTGCAAACAATACAAATTCTCTCCTAGCCAAATAAAATTAATCTTAATCTTAAGTCTGACCTATCAGCAATGAGTTGTAACATTCCACTCACCTCGACCAAGTTCGACATCCAAAATTCTTAGTTCATTCATGGATACTTTAAGATTGTCAGGAATTAAATTCATCAAATTTAATGTGTCATCTGTAGTAAAATATGTTACACTACATATAATAGGGTATAAACATTCAATATGTGAGACCATCTGAGCTTATCTCATATAATGAAAGCAAAGATCTACTACTATACTTCCCCTATCTATTAATATTTTACAATCAGTGACATTCTAGCATGGTAAAGTTTACTCTTATTTTATTATTAGCTTTAATTTAGCATGATGAGCTCAGAACTAACATCATAATTACAGAATACTATTTTAAAGAGAGACAGAAAATATCACACAACCCACCACAGTGCAAAATATATATTATACGCTGGTCTATAACAGTCATGTAGGGACCGTTATACACAGGGATACTGCTATTAGTATACTCTGTTTGGAGTATAACATATGTATACAATCGGTATTACGGTCCCTATACGACTGTTATAATATGCAGGGGAGTATACTAAAGGCCTGTGTATACTAAAAGAATGGTGGTGTATACTATATGTAACCGTCTACAGGAAAATCGGGCACAACGCGGCCCCGACGAAAAAATTTTTTTTGCACTTACACACTCCTCAGCAAGCAGATATTAAGCTCTCCAAGTTTTATCATCGTAGCTTTAGCCATTCCCGCTATATATCACCTAACCGTTCGTTAGGCTTATTTAATACAATTAGCACTTGAATATTAATTTCAACAGAAATTATATCATGTAATTTGTAGTTTTATATCAAAAAATACAGTGTAGGCAAATAACTTGACAATTAACTTGATTTAATTTGTCTTTGAATTCAATCTCAGCTATGTATTCTTTCATTCGGGATTTGTTCTCCTTCATGCGAGCATGTGAATTTATCATAATGATGGCAACAATTAGAATTAAGCAAGTGATGAGGAGAAACCCCACAACTCCTGCCACGACACCAATAATGAGACCAATGTTCGTGCTTGGATTGGACGACAGTATTAGCCTGTCCGACAGGGTTATGTCGATATTCATACCAAACGATATCTGGTTAAAAATAAATTAATAAGTAATAAACAAAATAAAATTGATAGTATCATTAGAACACATATAAATCATAACAACAAAGTGTACCCTTACCTGTACGGTAGCCGTCTGGTCACTGTCTAGCTCTGGTCTTTCTGGAACAATACAACCAATCTGCAACAAAGAAAGGTTACAACTTATTACTCTCAATGTCAGCAACTACATCACCCCCAGGACTTTTTCTTTAAGTTAATATACCCAATTGGTTTAAATTGATCCTTGGGAGTAGTAAGATCACAAAATCATGCACTTGACCAAGGACTAATCAGAGTGAAATATATAGTGCATCAAAGTGTATGGGTTTTAAAAATAGGCGTGGCCAAATACACACAGTGTCTTTAACCCCTAGCAAAAAATGTTACATGAAATCCTGGACATTAAAATACAGTAAGTAGGTTAACATAACTTCTCTAACCTCAGTAGATATGAGACAGGTGATTGAGCAATTACCACCTCCAACTGTTATAATAATCTCTTCTTTGACTACAGATGTAAAATGTTGTCCCTACAAATAGGAGTATAGTACTATCATTACTACATACATACTGTATGCACATACATGCATCAAAATTACTTGCACTTAAGATTTTGTAGTTTCATACCAATGTGCATAAGAAAATTGAGTAGAAACTTTATAATGATCAGGTATGTGTACAGGTTACACCACGACCTGGAGGCTGGTACAGGATATACACAACCGAGCACCAAAGGCCCAAGAATAATGCAAGTCCCGTACCTACCAAACGGAATGGTGCAACTGACTTGTACCATGGCTCTACGCTACAGCAAAAGTATGAAAACTAATTTCTGATTGGTTGTTCACCTCCTAGGAGGTGGGCATGAAATATGTTCACTGCGAATTGAGCAATTAGATTGAATGAACCATGAAATATATTCACTGCGAATTGAGCAATTAGATTGAATGAACCATGGTACAAAACTGCGCGTAGAACTTGGCATCAATAAAGATATAATGTTGTCTGTAGTGCACATGTACGACATGTACATGTATATACAAGTATAATACTGGCCCTTATATAGCCTGATATATACGTACTCACCTGAATGGTCAGTAAAGTGGCCATATTAGACAATGTGCTAAGTGGTACGGATTTAGGTATGAATCCTGTGACTATGGGGTCTGGCACAGCCTGCAGTGTTAGTGCGGCAATAGTGGTATTGGGAGGAGGGGCTCCATCTAGTCTCAACACATAGCTGACCATGGATGTGCCAGCAGGTAGTCTAGGGGTTACGCATGTCAGGACTGTGCTGTTCACCACACTACAATCAGACTATACATATATATATTTGTACACAATTATTAGAAATCTTTCAGTAAAAACAACAACAACAACAACAACAACAAAATAACAAGGCAAAAAATACTTACTTCAATATTATTAACCAATAATAGTGGATTCTCTGCAACATCTAAATTAATTCCAGTGAAAGTTAACATTGTTCCTCCACTACAATGTGACAAACAACAACAACAACAACAACAAAACAGTAAAGTCATGCTTGCACCAGCATATATTATCATAGTGGTTTAATTTACATAAGTGTGTCAGTAATCTATAATGTCAAGGAAAATGCTTTTTATACCTCTCCTGTACATACCTTGGAATAGTATTCTGTGGCTGTACTGATGTAAATGTAGGATTGTCTCTGAATGAGAACTGGATAGCATTGTCTGGAGTAATAGTCTCATCATCAATCATCACTACTATATCATTATCAGATGACACTGAAGGAGTACTGGGTGTGATGCATGTTAAGACTGTGGCATTCATAAATCTAAAAGAATTCCTAGGTCTAAAGGAACAGACAAAAGAGTTTAATATGAGTGAGATTTGGTGGCATAGATATCATCATGTTGATTAAATGACGCATGTATTACAAAGTACTTACGGCCTAGTGCATTCATCTGAAGTTCCATTCAGTCTGACTACTGCATTGTTTCCAATATTCAGATTGGTTCCACTGATAGTCAATACAGTACCTCCTGCTATAGGACCAAACAATGGACTGGCCCCAGACACAGTAGGAGTTAATACTTCAAAGCTAGAAGATGACATGACCACTCTGGATCCTGAACTCCTAGGCAAATCTATTACTAGGGAATAGGTTTCAGCAGGTACTGGATTAGTTCTACATTTCACAGTAACTCCAGCTACATAGTCATCACTGATAGGAGTACATGGAAACACAGTATTAGGTGCCCTCCTCAATGTGATACTATTAGCAGTGAAATCACTGAATGTGACTCCTAGGTTTCTTCCTGTAATAGTAATAGTAGTACCTCCTCCTGGAGGTCCAGATTGTGGGGAGAAGTTAGTAATATCTGGAGCCGGACATTGTTGGCCATTAGTAATAATAGCCATTGAACATTCCTCCCCAACTCTACAGCTAGATGATGTATCACACCATCCACACTGGAAGTTGGTTCCTACTCTTGTATTGACACATGCTGAACAACCAGTATCAGAGAACAAGCAGTCATAGAGAGTAACTATGGAGAGAAGATACGCCAGTTCAAAAAAGAAAAGATATTATTATACTTACCATTCACAGGTGATAAGGAATCAATACGATGAGTAATGGATGATCCATCAGTCCAAATAACTGATACATCCACAACTTCATTATTTGATGATGAGACAGATAACTGCAAAAATTTAGAATATACCAGGAGTGAGCAAAATTGTCCAGTAATAGAATTGATTAGCATGGATATGAACGCATATTACATTTAAAAATGCATTATACTGGTGACAAATTGACCTAGTCATCATTATAGTCCTAGCTATCCTCAAATGTGATTTGGCATTTACCTGATTCATATTCACATTACAAGTGAGACTAGTGGCATTGTTCCTAGCGGCTGGTAGTATGGTTCCACCAATATCACACATGTAGGAGAACCCTGGCTCCTGGAGGGAAGATTACAAATAAATTCACATATCATACTTATGTAATATCTGGTGTTGGATTAACATTTAGTGACATAACTCACTGTAGGAGGAAGGTTATTTGTAGTTAATTGCAGATCAGTTCCTACTCTGACATGTTGAGAATAGCCATCACTTGTAGTCAATAATAATGGACAAACATCACTGAAACTCTGTCCAATCATTAGCTAAGTAATTAAAACAATGACATTAATGAGGGGAAAAAAAAACTTTTTGTAATACTGTACCTGCAAAAATGTCATTGAACTAGAGCTAGTACAATCCGTTGAGATTCCTCGGCATATTTTATTTACTGAGCACCATCCACAAGCATTGTCTGTGTGAAGACATTCATTACATCTATAATACAAATAAAAGGATGCAAATATATGATTGTGCAGTCTGTACAGTTAAACAGTCTATTAAAACTTGCCTGCTAGCAGAGCTACATCTGTATATGGTGAGGGCATTCAGGGTAGTATCAAATGGAATCATGCCTCTGGAACTAATGAAACTGAAGTTGATCTCTGCCAAAGGAAAAATAAAATAATGTGATACACTTGGTTGCTTTAAAGTTATTGCAACAAAAATGCGATGGAAATACTGTTAACACATTATTGTACATATGTATGTACATGTATGATACATGCAACTATATTGGAAGAAGGCTCACTATCTTCCAGCACCAAGAAAATACTGTTGGTGCTAAACTCAAACTTTAAAAATAGTGCTAACAACTGCTGTTCAGAACTTAAACAGAAGGAAGTTACAACCAAGCCAAAAATGTTACTATTTGTACAGTCTCATTGTAATTACACACCTGATATAACTCCCTCATAGCCGAAGTTGGCATTGGTAATGTTACAAGTGTAGTTTCTACCATCCACTACAGTTATTGCTGGTACAGTGATGTTGTATCTTCCTTGATTATCCGCTAAATGACAGGAGTAGGTTTCACCTGGTAGTACTGCTGGCAGACTTGGACCATTCACTGAAACTGATAGCTGCAAAACAAAAGTTTACTTTAAAAACACATACTTATCTTTGGTTGCAGGATATGTCTTAAATATACCATAGGTTTCTTTCCCATGAGGTGATAAAGTGGGGTAAGTTAGACAATTCTTTTTTTTAGGGGGGGGGGGGGGTTGCCTATCAATAATAGTTTGTTATGTAATACACCATATAAGATATGAAATTCTTAGAGCAATGATTTTCACCCATGCGTTTTCTTACCATTATTGTAGCCAATTCCAATTGGCTGTGTGTTTTAATTCCATACTTACCAGATGATGATTACGGAACAAATCTTAGCCATATGGACAAGAAAGCCAATAAGTAATGGGTTTAGACTTCAAATCATGGCAAAAAAAAAAAAAAAAAAAAAAAGATTCATTTATGCATAATTGTCCAAGCGCTCTAAAACATTAAAATAATATAGAGACTATATGGTAAGTGTGAAAACACTCATTTCACACATATATTAAAGTAGGTGATTGTCTCTGAGACGAATCCAACAGTACCTGTAAATGAGCAGGATCTCCAACTGAAATATCTACAAATACATGTCCTATCTTGTAGATGAATTATACTAAGTCTCACGTTCTAAGTTGAGTGATAAATAACATCTAATTATGTATTATACTTCTGAGTACATTCACATGTATGTTTATAGTTTAGAAAAATGATGTCGAAAAAATTTCAAGTGTATCTTATAATATATGCATAGTGGATCTTATAATATATGCATAGTGGATTGCACAAGAATATCGGGCACAATGCAGAGTCCTTTGAAAAAAAATTTTCTGCTTCCACCATCCAGATTGACTCTATTAGTTTTACAGCTGTAGCTTCAACTGCAACCAACATGCACAACCTAACAGTTTCAATCCACAGGGTTTAAAAAATACATTTTAAAAGTATATTGATCTTTTCCAACATCTACACACTGACTTTCCTACACACGAACACATATAGTCTTACTATTTGTGGATCATCCATGACATATTGACTAGGAGTGATAACATTAGTGATACATCTGCCAAAACTGGTAGTAGTGTTGTCTGCACGTATCCACCTGTCACTGGTAGAGTTTCCATTAGCACATTGGGACACTCTGGAACACTTGTTCTCTACCACACACCAGCCACACAGAGGGTTCCTGTCAGACACACAACTAGAACACTCTCTGTGCAAGGAACACTCCTCAAGGGGAACTCGAATTACCTATCAAATAAATCACAAACACATTTCATACACTCAGGGGAATTGTCCAATGAGTCCATTTAAAAAAGGCACCATTACTGGACTTTCTCAAACTTAGCAAGTATGGCTATAATGTAAACCAATAAATAAATAAAAAGAAAAAAAGAGCCAATATTACAGATTGGTTAAATTAAATACTATTACTCACTGCTGTCATTGAACTAGCATAGATATATTCCAGTTCATAATGCCACTGAAGAGTCCCTATTGCAGATGACACAGGATTTACTTTGAAACTGTCACTTACTCCTAGCATCATATCATTTTCTTTCTGAAACTAAAGTTGAAAGTAATAGTAAGAAATTAAAACAAATGGTGTGTCGCTTACAAATGAAATGAAGTGAGATGTTCTTGTGTTGCTGCTGTAAGCTACCACTATTATAGAGAGACCATCCACCTGGATAGCTAGAGATGCTATCACATAATCTCCATTAGTCAATACATTACCAACTACTATAGTACCAAATACGACTGTATGTAGTGTTCCAGTTTGAATGTTTGATGTGTCATCCAGAGGAAAGTCAAAATTGCATCTATCTGTAAACTAATAAATAATAAAACAATAATAATAATAATAATAGTAATAATAATAATAATAACAACAATAATAATAATAATAATAATAATAATAATAATAAAAATAATAATAATAATAATAATAATAATAATACTTAGACTATTTCATGGGTTTTAGATACAGAAGTTTTGTTATATTTCCAGAGCTAAACTGTTGAATTGCCTCTAACTGTACATAGTGAAAAATTTGTATATATGCCTCCGATAACTTAACGATAATGTGCTTGAAAGCAAAACCTATAGCAGTTACGGAATCAGGTAAATAATGGACAAAGGCCAATATTATAACCATAGATTCATTTTTGATATAATTTCAAGAATTCTTCAAATACATGTATTCCTGTATAAGAAGCAATTATTTCCACTGACCACTCTAGACTGTAAATGTTCTATAAAAGTATGCGGAATAAAATACAACAATATAAAAATTAACTAGGGAAAAGAACAGAACTGTATAATTAAAAATCAAGACAATCTAACCTAGAAAAACAGAAAAACAATTTGAAATCACATTTTTCGTACAGTCACTACGTATTCAGGAAACATTACATTATTTTCATAAATAGAAATGTACGTATAAACTAAACTAGTATTATACATATTTATTATAAATTGATGGGTAAGAAGTAGAAAAGCTAAAGTATTTGAAATGCACAAAAAATTGGATTTATAAAATACACAAAAACAAGTTTTATGTTCATAATCTCTTTAATATCATTAGCACATTCACTAAACACAAGAATTACTAGTTAAAAGCGGAAGTGGAACAAACATCAATAATGTCTCATAAAAATATATAAGTTCCCAGTTGTTATGTCCAAGGAGTTAATTTAAATAGTTAATTAGCACTGCAATGTGGGTCGCAGACTCTAATTGTCATAATATTAATTATCCAACGTAAAATTGTAGTTTAAACTTATAAATTAAAATAACTTCATATTATGCTTGTGAAGAATTCAAAGTGAAGAATATACTTGGAATAACGAAACTTCAACAAAAAAAAATGAAGGGAAACATTTTTTCCCGAGCATAAAGCAAACTTCACCGCGGCTGCAAAAGTTATTTGCTCACATGATTATCACGTGCAACTACGGAACATTACTCACATAAGTTGGTACCTACGCAGAGCAGAAAGCTTCACATTTTCTCAACAATTAGCCTGAAATAAAAAAAAAAGTAGCACAATGAAGGTCCTAAATCTTCGTTCTAATAAATTCCTACCTAAATCAACGGTTTATTGTCAGTAATCTCCTAAATCAGAGCATGACAGACAGACAGACAAACAGATAAGGTGACTACTATAAACCTTTCGCGCATGCGCGCTGAGGGTTAATTTAACTTACAGCTGATGATCTGCAGTTAAGAACATCTGCCCATGCTAATCTTGATTCTCCAATACTCATACTGCATTGATCATATCTTGCATCCATGTTAGAGTCAATAGCTGTTAGGTTATATGAGCACACAGTATTATCTGAGCTTCTGTCTAAGCGACACCGCGACACTATCACACTGGAACCAGACACACCACTGAAGTCTTCTACTAAAGAAAATCCACATAAATTCTCTCCACCTCCACCGCCGAATCTATTTCCACATTGTATGGCTTGTTCATAGAGTGCACTGAAAGTGCAAGGTGAGGTGTTTCCAGGACAACTAGTGGCATGACAGACTCTCAATATTCTGTAGTTAGGAGTATCACCTCCATCAACAGTGACATAGTATGCATAATCTCCTCGCACAAATCCATACAGAATTCTCCTATCAAATTGCCTCTCAGTAGCACGGTAGTCATCTCTAGTTCGAATCATGGGTGTACCTGTACCATCTCCACATATATACTGACTTAGTTCCATCTGTCCTACAAAACTGCTGACCACATTAATTTCATAATTCCCCACATAGAAGCTTCCTTCAGTAGCAAATGATGTGGCAGTAGCTCCACCACTACCCACTATGCTCACTCCAGTAGCTAGAGGAGGAACTGTGAGATTACTGGGGCTATACAAGTAACAGGACCTGTCTGTCATGCCATTCACACACACAAACAATCTCTGCTCATCTGGACTCAGGGAGAAAGTAGCAGCTCGGTCTGAGAGAGAGACATTCTGTTCTAGTTGCAAGTGTTTATTCAATCGGAGAAGTTGACTTCCTGCAATAGCATATGTTCTTCCCTGAGAGTCCACCTGCAAGGTACTGTTGGTTAATGAAGACGAGGTAATAAAAGGCTCTAGATTGAATTCCAATATTCCATTGCATGTATTCTTAAGCTACTCCAAATGAGGCAAATCCACAGGCGCAACATTGTTTCCAGCAGCTTTTAGCTGAAAGTATTATACTAGATGGGGTTTGCCTAGTCTCGCGGGCCAGACCCTTTACCCAATATGAAGAGAAAGAAAGGGTCTGGTCAAGTTCACGTATGCGTTTGGTCTTGCACTGTCAGCACAAGTGTAACCACTGCGGTAATACAGCTTTGATTACGCGGTAATCATGGTTCAGGTGATTTTAGCGCGCTGAAATTACTGTCGACATGGATGGAGAGAACATTTGTTCCAATGTTTGCAGAATGCGAAACTTACACCATTTTCTCTCCTTCGAAGAAGAAGATTAAACCTTGCAATGGAAACACCTTAGAACAATTTCTTGCAGCTGTTATAACTGAAAGATTTGATGACAAGAGAATGAAGCATGAATGGTCAACTCACACTGCAGGACTCGACCAATCTACCAATAATTAGAGAAATTTTAGACTTCTTCAAGAAAAGAGAATTCAGCCTTGACGACGACCCATCTATCAGATCTTTCCACTCCAACCAATCCAAGAAAACACAATCATCTCAACCTCCATCCAAACCTTTACATCATGTACTAAAAGCTGCTCCAGCTTCCTTTAAATGTCCAGTTTGCTCACAGGAAGGTCATGCCATCTCCAAATGCCCAACCTTCCTTGAGTTGAACCAGGACAAGAGGCAAAAGGCTGTCAAGGATGCAATACACTGCTTCAATTGTTTAAGCCACAAGCATGCCCTCAAAGACTGCCAATCAACCTACACCTGCTGAACTTGTGGTGCCAAGCATCATACACTGCTCCATAAAGAACCTTCTTCACCCACCCCACCTGATGCAAATGCCAGCGTCATCACCACCGATGAAGAAACTGCTGTACAACACGTGTCCACTCTTCCATCAGCCCTCCTTTCAACTGCTCTCACCCTGGCCAGCAATGGTGACTACCGACAGAAGGCTAGAGCTCTGCTGGATAGTGGAGCCTCTATATCCTTGATGTCTGAACGTTTGGCCTCCAGTCTCAAGTTGAAGAGATATCCCCAGCTTCTTCAGATAGCAGGAGTCACGGGAGGAGCTGTAAGTAAATACCATGTTTTTGTTGACCTTGCCTCTTTGCACTCCACAGATGCCGACAACAAGGTGAGAGTGAAATGTCATGTAGTACCACTACTCCAATCTATACGACCTCCGAGAAACCCGCCTGAACTCCTCAACCTACCCTGTATTAATGGCAAACAACCCATCGCAGATCCTGCTCTTGGGGGTGAAATCGACTTGCTTCTTGGAATTGCAGACTCCGGTCGCTGTGCTCGAGGTCACCCTTCATTATCAGATGATCAGGCTACCATGGCGAATCCTACACTGTTTGGCTGGACACTAGGAGGAGCTATACCTGACTCCTCCCTTACGACCTCTATTCTTCGAGCACAGAGCAAGGAAGATTCCTTGGATTCATTGCTCCAGCGTCTCTGGTTCATGGATCAGACTTCAGACACCCAAACTCGTCACCTATCTACTGATAAACAAGATGCAGTTCCTCAATTTAAAGATACTTACAGGATCTTATCTGATGGGAGATTTTCTGTTAAGTTACCTCGTTGCCAGAGAACTCCAGCACTGGGCTCTTCTCGACAGTCAGCACATCGCCGATTCCTGCAGAATGAGAAATCTCTCAAGAATAAAGGAAGACTCCAGGAATTCAATGCTGTTCTCCGAGAGTACCCTGCTCTCGATCATGCAGAGAAAGTGCCAGATTCTGAGAGCGATCGGGATCCAGCATCCACTTTCTACCTTCCAGTTCACGGCGTCTCCAAGGACTCATCCACCACCACCAAACTGCGGGCAGTTTTCGACGCCTCTGCCAAGTCGTCTAGTGGGGCATCTCTTAATGATCTCCTCCTACCAGGTCCCAATATGTATCCACTCCTCACTACCATCCTAACTCGATTTCGTCTCCACCCCATTGCTGTCTCTGCGGACATCAGCAAAATGTTCCGGGAAATTCTGCTTGATGAATCCGACAGAGATTTACATCGTTTTCTCCTGAGAGATGAGGAAGGAAACATTGTTAATCATCGTATGAAGAGGCTCACGTTTGGAATGAAGTCATCCCCATACTTAGCCACGCAAGTTTTACTCAAAATTGCTGAACTCAATGAAGATAATTATCCATTAGCTGCCAATGCCATAAGATCTTGTTTTTATGTTGATGATTGCCTTACAGGAGCAAACACCGTCTCAGGGGCAGATCTACGCCGACAACTGTGCGACCTGCTTGCCTCAGCCGGGATGACCCTCCGGAAGTGGCGGAGCAACTCCCAACCTCTCCTTGAGACTATTCCAGAACAACTTCGAGAGTAAGCTGACCTTCACATCTCTGATCCCTTGACGTCTTCTAAGGCTCTTGGGATTCACTGGAATGTCACCCAAGACCAGTTTCATGTCGCTGTCCCTCGTACTCCTGTTGATGTTGCTCCTACAAAGCGTACTATCGCCTCTACAACTGCAAAAATATTTGACATTCTCGACTTGTTCTCACCCATCACCATCACTGCCAAAATCCTCCTCCAGCAGCTCTGGAAACTCCATCTTGATTGGGACACACCTGTTCCTGACACAATAGCCACTGAATGGCAACGTTGGATTACCACCGTCCCAGCAATTGCCTCACACCCGATAAACCGACGCCTACGACCTCTTGATGTGCCGATTCTTTCCCAGCAGATTCATGGCTTCTCTGATGCCTCTGCTAATGCTTATGGTGCTGTTGTCTATTTACGCACTGTCTATCAAAATGCGGACGTTTCTATTGTACTCATCACCTCCAAAGCTCGAGTCTCACCTGTACGTCCAGTAACCATTCCACGTCTTGAATTGACAGCAGCTTATCTACTCTCAAAACTCCTTCTCACTGTTTCAACTGACTTGAACATACCCATCCATGATGTTTACGCCTGGACGGACTCTACCATTGTTCTGTCCTGGGTAAATAAATCGCCAACTAACCTCAAAGTCTTTGTGGCCAACCGCATTGCTTCCATCCAAGATGTTATCCCACCTCGTCAGTGGCGTCATGTACGTTCAAAAGACAATCCTGCAGATCTAGCCAGCCGTGGAGTATCTACTTCAGACTTACTCAACTCCACCCTCTGGTGGGAGGGTCCTTCTTGGCTCAAGGGTCCTCCTTCAGATTGGCCACTCCTACTCAGTAATCCTGCCATCAAGGACACCACTGAAACTCGAGCCATCACCTCCACTCTTCAAGTCTCCCATCCATCTAATGACCTCTGGACTCATTACTCTTCGTTCGACCATCTCATCAGGATCCTGGCTTGGGCACAACGCTTTATCACCAACTCACACAAATCTCGTGACCATCGTAATTTGTCAGCCATCCTGACACCTTCAGAGTGCCTACAAACAAAGAATTACCTCCTCCGACAAGCCCAGATGGATGTCTACTCTGATGTTTTCGAACACTTGCAGTCTGGAAAACCACTCCCAATAAACCATCCTCTGAGCAAATATGATGTCCACCTTAGTCAAGACCAGTTACTCAGAGTTGGTGGACGTGTCCGGAACAAACTCTTCCCCCAATTTTCTCATTCTCTCCTCCTTCTAAGCCTTAAATCACCTTTATGTAAACTGTATGTTCGCACCTTACATGTATCTCTACATCACCCAGGTGTCTCTACCCTCTTGGCAATTCTAGCCGAAAATCATCATATACCTGGGTTGAAGAACTACCTGAAGCACATCAGCCGCTCCTGCCCATTGTGCCAAAGAGCTTATGCCAGACCTTCCAACCAAAAAATGGGACTGCTACCTTCCTTGCGTACCACGCCGGCTCCACCCTTTGACCGAACTGGTGTTGACTTTGCCGGACCCTTCCTGATTCACCGTGGGAACCCAAGGAACCCTGTAAGACTGAAGGTTTATGCAGTTGTTTTTGTGTTTTATTACCAGAGCAGTGCACCTGGAGCTCTGCTCAGACTTGACGTCAGAAGCCTTCCTGGCCACCCTACACAGGTTCTGTGCTCGACGAGGCACTCCCTCACACATATTCTCGGATAATGGCTCCAATTTCCTAGGGACCAAAGGGGAAATAGAGGAAGTCCGCCGTCTTCTCACCTCGCGAGCCACTAGGAATGGTACCTCCCACTTGTCTACTACTCATGGACTTCAGTGGCACCTATCTCCTCCTAGAGCTCCACACTTTGGTGGGCTCTGGGAAGCTGGCGTAAAGTCAATGAAAGTGCTTTTGCGGAAATTGATATCACCACGACCTCTCTCCTTTGAAGAATTGAACACAGTTCTACTAGATGCCGAAGCTATCCTCAACTCCCGGCCAATTATCCCACTGGATGCCACAGAATCTGATGGAACCACTGCCCTCACTGCTGGGCACTTCCTGATTGGACGCCCTTTGAAAGCTCCTCCTCCTGTGCATGTCGACTCCTCCACTGACATCTCTCACCTTCGCCGTTGGAACCTTGTGCGATGACTCTCCAATGACTTGTGGCTAGCCTGGAAATCCCGTTACTTGCAAGCTCTCCATGCCCGAACCAAATGGCTACGCCCCACCAGGAACTTCCAGGTTGGAGACATAGTGATCCTAAAGGATGAGACTTTCGCTCACAGGAACTGGCCCCTGGCACGTATCACTCGTAGTTTTCCTGGCGATGATGGACTAGTCAGGACTGTGGAGCTCCTATGTCAAGGACGCCACTACAAACGTGCAACTAACAGATTAGTCCTACTGATCGAGGACCAATCTTCCCCCGGGAGTGTGTCTGGGTCAGACCAGACTATAGCACAGCAACCACTTTTGCCATCCAATAGTGATCCATCAACCCCAGCTCTGCAGCGTGAGATACACCCTCGCCGCAAGAGTGCCAGGATCAAGGCAAGAAGATCGAAAACTAAACTTTGAACTCCACTAGTAATTAACTTGTCTAATAGCTCTTCTCATATTACCTACCATTTGTTCCCCTTACCTAAGTACAGACCCTTACCACATTATCTTTGTTCTGTTTTCAAACTCCTCCCTTTCTTACCCAACTCAGTTTTGTGTCACCTCACCTCTACTTAATGTAATCATCCCTTTCCCTAAATTATGTTCCAAACTGTATCTAAAGCTGTTGCCGCGCGAGCTTCTGCTAAACTTTCAATAATTGACTGCCGCACCTGGCATCTGGTCCTTCGAGTTACCATCACCTTACCATACCCACCGTCAGTAGTGCGGAGTTACGCCCGCACAAACACACTCAATTATTGGTCCACCAATTTGATTCACTTCATAGTATTTTATTATGATTATCATCATCATTATCACCCGCAGTAATAAATTTTCTCACAAAGCGTGTGGGACTGTTGTATATCTATGGACTGTATCAGTAATAATGTCCTGTTTGCTAGTTTTTAACTAGAATTTATATGTCCCTTCACCATTTTTTTTACCTCTTCAACAGATAGCTAGCTAATGGCATTACTTAACTCCACAGTAGGTGGGTTATTTTAGGTAGTTAATGCACGGACATTAATGTCCTGCAAAACTATTGCTTTCATGTTTTACACTGTGGTTAAACTGTAACTAAACAATCAAAGAAAATGAATACATATTGAACTAAGGGGAGAAAGATAATTAAAATAAACATAAAAACATACTCAATCTAAATAAAGTAAACTTGATCAGTAATAAGAGGCAATATTAATTGTAGGCTTGCCAATTCTCCACTGCCGTCCCTGTATGCTTTTTGTTACAATATCCTCCACAAAGATATTCAGGATTTTCTTCCACATTGTGGAGCAAAACAGCTGATGATACAAATCCTATCTTTTTAGAAATTAATCATTTCTTTCTCATCAGTTAATCCTTAGGAAAGTTATAAAATGATCACCATGTTGTTCTTTCTTCTGTTATCTTAGCATTCAGGAACAAAGCAATCTCTTTTCCTTCCTTCTCTTGTAAGACTCACCATTCCCTCCAGAGAAATTAGTATCTTCACCACAATTAGCTTCTAAGAAGCAGGCCACCCCCAGGCTATAGAATTCTGAGAAAAACCAGCCAGTCTCAGATTTCAAGGTGAGTTCCAAGAAGAAGTAGGGTGGTTAGATAACCATCACCAAATTTCACTCCCAGGAATTCCAATAGCCAGGGCTGAAAATCCTAAACTTTTGCTATCAGCAGTTAGTAAATTTCATAATAAATCTATTCCCGTAATTTGGAAGCTCTGTGCAGCCTGGCGCTGGTGCTACAGCAAAAAATAGACCAAGCGGTCAGCAAAACTAATACATTTTCAATGGGACACGGTGTGCAGTGATACCATCGGTGGGCGTGGTAGGATGTTACGTGATGTCATCATGCAAATCCCCTATTGCAGTTGCTATAGCGAATACACCACAATCTGACGAGCCACACTGAATTTGCATGTCCATTATTTTAACTTTAATCAGCTTCTGTGAAGTTTGAAAGAGTGCAGCAATTTGCTCCTTCACATGGCAATTAATAGACAGATACACACTGTCATAAACACAAATTTCACTGGTTTTATCTTTACCTATCATAGAAATGGTTAGCCAGTGACCATTACCGTTGTGAAGAACTTGAATAAATTCAGAGGTTTCTACTTCAAAGTTTAGTAAACATCCAAGAATAGTGTTTTGGAAGCCACCACAAAAAGGAAATTGATTTTTAAGCAAAATCTGAGCAGAATAGATTATACGATCATTGAGCCATCCTGTTGAATTTTGAAGTGTTGCTGCATCAGTCCCTGTTAAACTGTAATAATTATTTTTATTCCAGCAAATATTCGTATCATTCTGCTTTTTCTTGGAGCTGACACTAAGCAAGATGTCCTCATTGGCTTGTGCACCATCCACATCATCACATGCAGTGGATTTGTTGCCAACAATTTCATCCTGCAAAAAATACATTAAGAAAACTAACATGAAGGTCTAGCTAACTTATAGATATATATTTGGAATGACTTAATGTCATTGAGGGGAATGAGCATTAGCTAGGAAAAATAGTTTTCTTTCACTGATCTGAGGAGCCTAAAGTAGCCATGCATTGTAAACAATTGTATGAAAAAGCACCCAAAATGGTAAGAATATCAATAGAAATAAACCCATTAAAAGTCACTGGTATTAAATTTCTACTAAACTAGTAACAAAATGTTTAAAAAAAATCAAGACCTTAAGGTTCTCTTTACTGTTGCTAGCATCATGGATCGTATCCAGGAACACTATAGGAGATTGATCAGTCTTCTGTGGAGGTGATGAAAAACAAATGCCATTGTTGGTAAAAAAAATTCACCTATAGTATAACGTTTAAAATTCTAATTTTACACATACAATAGTAAGCAAGCAAAGTGAGAAATGTACAATTGAAATTTTAATTGAAATAAATATATTTATAGTTTTGTACCTGTTCAGTTTTTTGTTGCACATGCACAACCACCTTTACTAAAAAAAAATAGATGAACTATATAGAGAACTATCTGCTTTTGTTGAATTCATAATGTCAATGGATATGAGCAGTATTTAGTCTAAGTATCCCAGATTATTCTGAACTATAAGACAGAACACTGTTCATTTAAACTACTATAATTCACTGCAATATTTTCACACCCGCATAGTGGTCATTAGTGCAGACTGATTTTCAGGAAAGCCAGCAAAAACAAAATTCAAACATAATGATGGTTGTTAAATCTTCAAGTGCGTATATTAACAAAGCTCTATCATGGCAAATTTTTCTCATAGCTATAATCATACCCTTGAAATAGTTTTCATAAAAACATAACCAGACAACAATCATATGCAATTATTTTTTTGGTACTTAAAGAGATTAAAATTGCTATACTGAGGTTATTGATAATATTGTACTAAAAGCCAAATACAAGAATAAGAAACTTTGGCACACACACTGTGATAAAAAAAAATCTGAATTCAATATTTACATTTAAAAGCAGTCTGGTACTTCAAAAGAAAATCAACATATACAGTAATTCATTTTACACTTAAAATAATCTTATAATACACCCTAGACGTTAGCTCACCTTTGGCATGCTTGATTTTTACATATTCGTACAGCTTCCAGTTTAAGGATTCATTCACTAAGAACATATAAGCTGAGCCATATTCAATAGACAAGTTTACACATACCTTGTGAGGAAAGTTCTTTACCTTCAGATTTTCTTCTAGGATTGCTAAACATTTTAATTCTAGCCTTTTTATAAGAACAAAAAGCACTAAAAAGCTTGAATGTATGGCAATAAGTAATTATACTTTATCTCTGTCTACATCAAACATGGCAGTAATTACTTGGAGCAGAATTTCGGGTAATATGACATCCAGAATAATATATGAAGTATGCTGCAATTACATAATATAGCCAACAATACTCCAGTGACTTTATACCTTTTCGAATATTTGTACTTCTTTAAGAAATATTTTCAAACTACATTTGCTTAGTTCAGTAATGATATTATTTGTGGATACTGAAAATGCTCATCATTACATTATTTTAAAGGTGAAATATATGGCTGTGCTGCCTTTTTGCAACCAAAAAAATTCTTAAATAATATACCTGAATATTTTGGTCCTTTCTTGAATACTTTAGTACTAAATAACCTGCTATCTGAATGAACGAAGATGTAGTAATACAGCTGATTCCATTGGTTCTATTCTTCAATTTTCCTGCAAATTAGATTAATGAAATTAAGTACATGTGTTAATGGGGAAACACTTACTGAGTTTCCCACATCCAGTCTTAGTGAATAAAGCTAGGACAATTCGATATCTGTTGTGTACAAGAATGTTTCAGAATAGAATAAATTCATTCATATTATATATTTTACCTTTCCACTATTAAAATCATCAAGAGTAAAATTTAATGATGAAATTTGTGAGATGATTTTTCAGAATGACAGCTTTGCAAATTTACCACACAATTTTCCATATTTGCAGAGTTTTTTTAACTGGACTATGACATCTTTGTTGCCCATGTTTGGGATGACTGACATACAATTCACAAGATGATGAATCAGAAATTTGAGTTTTATCACAGTAATCTTCGTCAGATGATCCATACTGAAAACACGTCATCATTCTCTAACTACAAAAAGTATCATATTTTATCAAGTTTTTTGTTCATTGTCATATTATTGTGTTTGCATTCTCATATACTTTTATTTTGTAGTTATTTTTTAATCAATTAATGTTAATAATGATTAAAAAAGAATGATAAATCATACATAAATGATAATATTGATATTTTAAATTTGATGCAATAATGATGTACAAATTAGCTAATTAGGCTGGCTACTCAATTCTATTTCAACTATCTGAAACAAACCGCTCACCCCTACCGCTACTTAACTGAATAGTTTTGTTACCTATTTCCAATTTACCAACTAATCAAGTAGCTAACAAGTTAGCCTGTTAGGTAATTAAACTACCTTTATTAAATTCTATAAAGCAGACTATACAATGAAAAATATTTAGCTGGTATGATTCAGGAGAATGAAATATTTTCAGATGTATTCCATTTACTCAATCTACAATCTTACATAATTATATAAAGTGAAACAACCTAATAAATAATACAATATACACGTTTAATAACCTTGTCTCCATTTACTTTCTGGAGCTTAAAAAAACCTTTTCCAAGACATTTAATAATCTGAAATTGTCCTTCCCATCGTTCATCTAGTTTACCTCCACGTCTTTTTTGTTTAAGGAAAAACAATTTCAGCACCAGTGATCCAACCAAAAAAGAACATGTAGATTTGTGTTTTTTATCAAAATGGAATTTTTGTTTTTTCTGTAAGCATAAAAAATCTATTTTGAAACTACTTATTATAGCTATTATATTTAAGATTACCTGACCTGAATATATATTTATCTTCACATTTTGCTGTATATTTTCACGTTTAACCTGTTGTAAGCTAATAGATGATTCTATAGTATCCATCGATGCCTTTGCTAGTTGTTCCGGTGAATAACGATCCTTGATATTGAAATCTATTGGTAACCATGTTTGTCTACCAAAAATGACTTCAAAAGGAATGTATTTAGTAGAGTCATGACGTGATGTGTTGTAAGCATAAACCAATGCAGTAATGTTTTCATCCCATATGCTTCTATCTTCTTGAATATACTTGGTTAAAAGAATTTACAAGAGTCTGGTTAAACCTTTCGTCATGACCATTAGCTTATGGATGGTAAGGAGTGGTCATTTGATGTTTAATACCCAGCAAACTCGTCATTTCATCACTAAACTGATTATGAAATTCTTTACCTTGACCAGTTGCAATAACAGCTGGAATACCCATTACATAAAAAAGCTAGGGAATGGTTGCTGATGTCAAAGAGCTGGTTTGTAGTGATTTTTATATTTCATTGTTATAGTTACCTTACAATACTAAATATTTTCAGGTGAAAACAGCCAATCATGTCAGTATGTAAACAAGAAAATTTCTGCCGAATGCCAAGAGCTCCATCCTGTACCTGTGAAGAGCCCATGGTGTCATCTTGGTATAGATTTTGTGGGCCCTATTTCTCCCCCTTCTCAATCCAACAACAAATATTATAATGATAGTTTTTGATTATTTCACTAACTTTGTATGGGCTAAAGCATTTCCTACCAAAGAAGCAAAGCCAGTGGTTTCTGTTCTTCGCGAGGTTAGAATTTTATAATTTTTGTGTTAATTTACTGTTTCCAATGAAATCATTCTATTACTCTTCTTAATTTCTCATTATGGCAGGCTATTAAGATTCTCTTTCTTTCCTCCATTCCTTTTATCACTTCTAACTGAACAAAAATATTATGTAATACTAGCAGCTTTAGTAGTTAGCTAGCTGTACTTTTAAGATTCCTTTGGTAAAGTAAACTTCACCACGTTCAACAGTTAGCCTGGAAGCTCTTTTTGTCACTGCTCGGTTCTTTTCTTTACTCATGTTATCAGGATAACCTCCACTTGGATGGCGGTATCCAAAATTGGATCTTCCTCCATGGCTAGCTTTATCTACCACAGAGGAATGAATGTTTCAGGGGCGGTCTATATTTTGAGCGTCACTTCCTGAAATAAATGTTCCTCTGGAACGTTTTTTTGAGGGGTCCAAAATTATCATGACTGTCCAAAAAAGGAGATGGTATAAATTATATACTAAATTATGGATTGTCAATAGAGACTACATTAGAGTAATGTATATTGGACCATTTTCTGGTGGTTGTATATAGCCCACAGTTAAATTCATTCTGCCATATAGCGATGCTATTTTACATAATATAGCCTTTTTAGGTCACTAATTATTGTAAAATTGGCAAAAAAAATTAAAAATAGTATTACATCATACACTATTAAAAACAAAAGTTATTTGCTTAACACATATGCACAATAAGTGTACTATTATCTAACCAATGTTATTTAACAGTATAAAACTAAAAATAATATTTCGAACATTACAATTAATGCAGGTGTCATTTTAATAGGCTGTTTTAACCATGTATCTATTTATGTTTCCATATTTTGAATGACAGTAAATCTTTCTTCTTCAAGACTATTTTCAATAAAATATGTGCATTCTATGCCTCCTGAATTTTCTGTAATAATATGACACAGATTGAAACACGAGAGTGATTGTAGTGCTAAATTCTCTTTTTTTGTATATCGTGTAAAATATTTAATTAGTTATTCTTTATAGATTTAGTTAGTTACACTATCAATATTGACTTAGTTTTAGTTCTGTTTAATTTGTGTTATCTCAAATTCTTCCACAAAGAAAGCTGTTCAAGTACTTTCCCAAAGAACATCATTATATTTCCATGAAATTGTGGGCATATAATTAAGGTACTTTTTTACTGAATGGCAATGTATGTCTTCTATAAAAATAATGACATGATTCAAGGTGAACTGGTTATATTATAAATTGTTTAGTTTTAGTTTGTGTCATCCACTCAACTAGTTGTTTGGGTTCTATTTGAATTTACTGTCATCTAAAATATTTAGTATTCATTGTTGTTGTTTTCACTACAGCTTAGTTATAGTTTTTCTTACAAATAGTAAAATATCCCAAAATTAAGGAGTTTTGGTTTAAGATAACTAAATCAACACTAAATGATTAATTAATATATACTGGGTTATTTTTCCAAAGTATTCTGAGGAATTCCTATATTTTACCACATCAGATTGGCTTGTAAACAATGCATCAGTGAGACTCTCTGGTGCCATCCATTTAAATGGCAGTCTCACTGCATCCTCCTTATTCTACCTGAAATATCCACTAGTGTAAACTTCTTCCGAAAGTCCAAAATCTGATATTTCACTCTTCCTTTGGAATCCAATCTATTAAGACAATATGTGCCAATTAGTGTAAACATGCCCTATTATTGTTTGGGTAACAATAATTTGGTGAAAAAGTATTGACGGTCTATAAGAACCCCTTATACTACATAGAGTACGAGCTGATTATAAATGGTAGCCTACCCTTCAAATATTGAATACTTAGTTAAACGTATGGTTAAAATCATTGATTTACTATATTATAATCATGACTTCATAAGTAAACTGCTAATGATTATTTTGAGTCCAATGATGTATGCATATTGCAGAAATTGAATAAATAACAAGTATAATTTTGAAAAAAAAGTATAAGTTCCAGTCTTAATTTAACAACTATGTACGTATATACTTCACAGTTTCGTTCCCAACCTTTCTTTTACTCACTAGATATATTCTCGTTCTTTCACAGGCTTTTTTAAACTATACAGAATTAAAAATATTTGGTCGCCACCGTGAATCAAACCCAGGATAGCTTGTAGCTGTACAAGCGGTCCTGGGTTCGATTCCCTGTGGCGACCAAATATTTTTAATTCTGTATTGTTTAAAAAAGCCTGTGAAGGAGAGAGAATACATCTAATACTTACAGACAATTCCGAGCATTCAAGTCTCTGTGTACTATCTGGTTGGCTGATAAATATCCCATTCCCAAGGCAATTTGATGACACATTTTTAAAAGTAACTTTCTGACTGTCAATATCTGTTAATGGAACAGGAATTATGAACTAGTCTGTGGGATCATACATCACTCATTAGTTCTCTGGTATTCTAATGTAAATATTGACTCGCCTAAACCTCATAAATAGAAGAACAAAAAAATTCTTTTATGAATTAAGTAAAAAATTAAACTATAAGTTTTGCAAGCCAGAATATGTCTGCACTATTACTAAATTTTACTGGTGACCGAATTTGCACTATCTAATAGACAAGTAAAAGTATGAAAGCTATTTAGAATTTTCATATGCTTGTTGAGTTAATGTACTTGCTTCTCAAGTTCATCCTCAATAAAAAAATCTGACTACCTCTGTGATCAATAATTGAATGTGTCCATATACAAATATTTGTATGATATGCTGGTATTCCAAGGCTCTTTGATCCCACTCATTGTTTGTCTTTTGTATGCATTACGAGTAGAGTTTTTGTAGTCAAAATAACAATTAACGTAACTGTTCTGCATTCCAGCTATAGCTTTTGTCCACTGTGTACGGTTTACTGTCATATGTAGTCAAAACTAATGAAAGCATCTAAACAGTGTACAAGCATTGTGTTGGTTCAATCACTTAGTGGATAAATATAGTACAGCAATACATTTGATGCATTCATTTAATGTTACTGACTTGTGAAACTGATATGTAGAATGTTTTGAACTCAAAGTTTTTCTCTATTTCAGTTATAAAAGTCAACTATGTTATTATTGCTAAAAAGTATCGCTATACATCAGCATGAAACTTGTTTAAAAAGCTAAAATTTATTATTGCGGGCAACAAGTTGTTCTTACCTCATCTTCATCTACATCAAAATATAAATATAAATTTGTTCTTCCCTTCTTAATAACTCGGAAAACTCCCATTTGCCATATAAGGCATTATAATGACAATTCTCATTGTATCCGTGATACTGATACCAATTAAACTCATGACATTAGGATGAGATAATGACTCCATTGAAATAGTTTCCTTAGTTTCGGTTTTTGTGCTTTCACCTAAATGAATCAGCCATGTAATCAGTTAATTTACTGTGACAGTTATTGATATAACTAGAGATGTGCTTGAGCACAAATGGTGAGTGAGTCTACACACAAACAAAATACTTCAAAAGAATTTATTAATCCATTTCTACAAATAATTTGTACGTAGCTGTTGTGACAACACATTATCTAACAAATACAGAACTATTTTCTGACCTCAGTTGTATTTTCTGTAGTCTCTAATATTGCATTCTGACTATCTGAGTTGCCAGTAGCTTTGACAACAAGCACTCACAGCTACTATAAATGGCCAATTTTTGAAATTACATCTGGTGAAGGGTCTCTTTAGTAACCTTTCACCATAACATTTTGCGGACTTGAAATAACAAGAAGTTCTAAAGAAATACTGCACAGTGTTTAGTCTAACTGTAAGTTTTTAAGACCTAAGTCATTTAGAAACAACCTAATACAAATAGTAGAGGACCTGGGTCAAAGTTGTATGCGCCTTCATTTAGGAGAGGGTATCTCTTGGAATTACCATTCTATAATAAGCTAATCAAATGATTTGTACAATAATTTTTGGTCATGCTTTAGTTTAAAGTAAAATAGATGCAAACTTCTTTTAAAAAGCTATAAACATTGAGACTGTCATGTAACCTCCCCATGTCTCACATTCCTGTTATAAATATTTCATGACCTTATGATTGGATGACTCAATACTTAAAAAAAAATTTTTTTTAAAGTCCTAGGGAGCAAATTAAATTATATAAAATAACAACGATATTATTATTCCACTCATTTCACTATTTTATACCCATTGGAGTTTCTCGTTTTCCAACAATAAGATAATTCCCATTTAATTCAACATTTCTTAATAAAGATAACTCTAAATTGAATTCAGAGCATTCTCTTAAGGAGAAATGTGAATAATTATAATATATAGCTGGAAACATAATAAGCTACTATAGTTCTGTTAACCCTAGTTATCTTAATGCACATGTCAGTAAAACTATATATGTTTTTGCTATAGCTAACGTTATGTTATAGTTCAGAAAAGCTGAAAAAAACTCCTAATGACCAACTTACATTAATGATTTGTCTTTACAGTACCATACTGAAAAATAATCATACACCACATATTATGTTTAAAAAATTATGTACTTTGTATTGAGAGGCTACAGTCCCGACAGCCTCAGTATTTCCAAATAAATATTTTAACTTACACTAGGCTATGTTGAACAGTGATTTATGGATGTAAAAGCTCGTCAAGTCAAATGAATTATGTAGACACTAAACATAATATTAATTATAGTTGTGTGTTTATCTTAAAAAGATCTTTCCAAAAATTTAGGCAATTCAAGCTACAAATTCCAGCTATTAAAATTGTCCTTCTATATACAATACTATAAATGACTTTAATAAGGTTAAGAGTGGAACTGTCAAAGTTTGAATAAACATTAATCATTATATTTTTTTCTAGATTCTGTCTGGCATAATCATATCTTAGGATTGCAGTTAGATTTGCATAATATTTTAAGCATTATATCCGTACAGAAACTACATAAAACTATTATTTCATATCTGCGATTAAACCTAAAGAGTACTTGCTCAAAAGATTTAGAAATATTAAAATTCACTGTGTTGTTGTCTACTTCATTGTCAAAGGCATAGCTACTTCATTTTTAGCTCAAATCCTATGGAAATTCCAGCAAACAATTAATGTCACTTTTGTGGCTACATTCAAAACAGGTAGACGATATAATATGAAGAAGCTGGAAAGTCAAACCATCCCAACCCCTCCCCCCACTGTCAGAAGTAGAAAAGTAAAGCTACTCCCCTTCCTCCATTCTCTAACAGTTTTGTAATGCTATCTGATGGTGGAGAGAAAAGTATTTGAATATTGAGGTGATGAATCCTTATTCCTTCAGATTTGGAAGTCCAAAAAAGGAGATGGGATAATTATACTTATACACTAAATTATTGATGGTCAATAAAGACTACATTAGAGAAATGTATATTGGACCATTTTCTGGTGGTTGTATATAGCCAACCATTAGTTCATCTTGCCTTGTAGTGATGCTTTTTGTAGGTCACCATTTGTAAAAATGGCAAAAAAATTTTTTAAATAATATTACATCACACTCTATAAAAATAAAACTTATTTGCATATCACATGAGCACAATAAATGTACTATTATCTAATCAATGTTGTATAAAACTAACAATAACATTTCTAACAATACAATTAATGGTGTCATTTCAATAGGCTGTTTGACCATATAGCTATTTATGTTTCAATATTTTGAATTATAGTAAAATTTCTTCTTCAAGACTATTTTCAATCAAATCTGTTCCTTCTATGCCTTCTGAATTTTCTGAAATAATAAAAATGTAAAAGTATACAGGCTGAAACAATTATTGTTGAAGTTTAAAAACGAGTGATTGTAGTGTTAAATTACTTTTTCGATAAAGTTTAAAATAATACTTATCATAAGGCACATAAATCATTCCTAACTCTAAGTAACAAGAAAATTTTATTGAAAATCTAACCTTCCTCAGGAATTAGAATCATTCCCAACTCTAAGTATCCAGCAATTGATTGTAACTTTCTGTCCATCATTGCTACAAGATCATCAAATGTTGGTCGATCTTGAGGATATTGCTTCCAACACTTCGTTAGGACAATGTATCTAATCAAATAGAAATTATATATTGGGTAATTGAGACAAATATCACAATCACAATGTGATGCTTTAAGCAATTGTTACTTCAATATCTTACATTTCAGAGCTATTAGCAGCATTTGTAGGATAATCCAATCTCAATCCTTCTTCCAAAAGTTTTGGCAGATCTATGGGATTTACTCCTGGGTAAGGGGTTCTGCCACAACTAAACACCTCCCAGCAAGTTACTCCATAAGACCACTGAAATATTGCATTATATATGAATTATAACATGAGTGATAACAGTGTTGTTCTTGGTTTAGAGATCCCAGACTTTCTTAGTTGTTATTCATCCTAAAAATTCATGATTCAAGGTGAATTGGTTTCATTAAAAATTGTTTGAGTTTTAGTTTTTATTATCCATTCTATTGGTAGTTTTAGTTTTATTTGAATTTACAGTCTTCTACAATGTATATAGTATTCGTTGTTTTCTTTCACATTCAGTACAGAGTTACAGTTATTCTTACCAATACTAAATCAAGGTGTTTGGGCTTTAGTTTTAGTTAACTAAATCAGCACTCAATGATATGATTATGTGTGTTTTCCCCAAAAATTCTTAGGAATTCCATTATTTTACCACATCAGATTGGCTTGTAAACAATGCATCAATGAGACTCTCTGGTGCCATCCATTTAAAAGGCAGTCTCACTGCATCCTTCTTATTCTGCCTGAAATATCCACTAGTGTAAACTTCTTCCGAAAGTCCAAAATCTGATATTTTCACTGTTCCTTTGGAATCCAATCTATTAAGACACAATACATGCCAATTAGTGTAAACATGCCCTATTATTGTTGGGGTAATTTAGTGAAAAGGTTGTGAAATTCTAAAAATAACTTGTATACTACATAGACTGCATGTTGATTACAAATGATAGCCTACCCTTTAATTGTAATTAATATTGAATGCTTAGTTAAATGTATGGTTAAAAGCAAAGATTTTGATTTACTGCAATATAACATGACTTCATACGTAAACTATCAATGATTATTTTTTGAGTCCAATAATGTATTATTATGCATATTACAGAAACTTGAATAAATAACAAGTTTAATTTAAAATAATATAATTTACTGCCTTAATTTAACAATTATATACAGTGTTTCCAGCTTAAAGTGTGGATTTTTTTAGCTTTTTGGTTAAGGTTGCTAATTCTGCTATAATTATTTAGTATACATCAAAAAATGTTTATGCATGGTAAGGGTTATCAAATGATGAGATTTCGAAGTGGGTTGTGGGCCTTTAGTACACCTCAACGAGACGTCACAAAACAGCACATGTATGTGTCAAATGATTGAGAGAGGTACCAGTTTGCCGCTAATTGTTGCGTGGATGTGGCTGTTATAGCTACGGTTGTATCTCAGGCCCATGGGATAAAGTTTTACGGCGCTACTGCCTATCACAGCCAGCGTTTTAGCTGCTGTCTGGATCCGCACAACCCGTACGACTCCAACTACATCGACCTAATGTTGTCAGAATACCGAATGCTGGGAGCCGTGGGAGTGTTAAACTCCTTTAGCTTACATTCAGCTCTTGAAAAAGAGGACTTCATGGATAGGCTGGGCTCCAAGTTAGTAATATCAGCTAACAATATGACTGACTTTGCCTTCGCTTACTGCTGCTAGTAGAATGCTGAGAACCGATACAACCGCTCGCAGTTAGGGAAAGTACCGTCTTACAGCTTGGGAAATTACTGTTCGACCGTAGCTCGTTAACTGGCTATGTTTAATGACGAACTACCGCAAAAATCTTGACGTCGAAAAAATGGCATGAAATGTATTAGAGGAGAAGAGTTCTGTTCTCCATTTTCCATTCCCTAAACAGGCAGTTTTACTATTGTAAACATTATTGGGATGATTAATAAAAGGTATGTGCCAGTTAAATGATTGTAGTCAGGTTCTATACTGCAGTTAAAAAAATCCACTTTTTAAGTTGGAAGCACTGTATATACTTACAAACAATTCCGAGCAGCCAAGTCTCTGTGTACCATCTTGTTGGCTGATAAATATGCCATTCCCAAGGCAATTTGATGACACATTTTTAAGAGTAACTTTCTGACTGTCAATATCTGTCAAAAGAACAGGAATTATGAACTAGTTTGTGGGATCATGCATCACTCATTAGTTCTCTGGTATTCTAATGTAAATATTGACTCGCCTATACCTCAAAAATAGAAAAAAAATGTATAAATTAATTAAAAATAAAACTTTAAACTTTGTAAGCCAGAATATGTCCGGCATTATTATTAAATTTTACTGGTGACAGAATTTGTACCATCTAATAGACAAGTAAAAGTATGAAAGCTATTTAAAATTTTCATATACTTGTTTGTTTGACTTAATGTACTTGCTTCTCAAATTCTTTGTCAATATACTGATCTGACTGCCTGTGTGACAAACAATTGAATAATGATGTGTCTGTATATACATATTTGTATGATGTGCTGGTATTCCAAGGCTTTTCTATCCCGATCATTGTTTTTTTTGTGTATGCATTACAAGTAGAGTGTTTGTAGTCACAATAACAATTAACATAACTTTTCAGCATTCCAGCTATAGCTTTTGTCCACTATGCATGGTTTACTGTCATATAGTCAAAACCAATGAAAGCATCTAAACAGTGCACAAGCATTGTGTTGGTTCAAGGGATCAGTGGATAAATAAAGTATAGCAATCTTTTTTTAGCATTTTATTAAATGTTACTGACATGTGAAACTGGTATGTAGAATGTTTTGAACTCAAAGTTTTTCTCTATTTCAGTTACAAAAGTCAAATGTGTTATCTTTGCAAAAAGTATCGCCATACATCAGCATGAAACTTTTTAAAAAGCGAAAATTTATTATTGCAAGAATATGTGCTAATTAATTGAATTACAAGTTGTTCTTACCTCATCTTCATCTACATCAAAATCTAAATATAAATTTGTTCTCTCTTTCTTAATATAACTTAGCAAACTTCCATTTGCCATATAAGGCATTATAATGACAATTCTCATTGTATCCGTGATACTGACACCAATCAAACTCATGACATTAGGATGAGATAATGACTCCATCTTTAAAATTTCAGAAATAGTTTCCTCAGTTTCGGTTTTTGTGTTATCACCTAAATGAATTAGACATGTAATCAGTTCATTTATTGCGACAGTTATTGATATAACTAGTGATGTACTTCAGCACAAATGGTGAGCGAGTCTGAGCGAGGTAGCTTTCGTGAACTAGCGCTGAATTACTGTGTAAACCAGAACACAGTTGTAAAGAATTGAAGGGTTTCACTATACTAGATTAGAGGTAGGAAAATTAGTTTGAACTTCACCAGGTACAGTGACAAATGAAAGAAGACGAGAGTGGCCAAGAATCAGGAGAATCTGTATAAAGTATCATCATAGTCAGTAAAACATGATTACTGAAATTGTAACTAAAAGCGTGTGGAACAGAAGGGGATAGACAGCGTTCGCTTCAGAAAGGAAGTGTAAAGTGTGAAAGAGAATGCAAAAAGTGGTTAATTAGCTGGTGGAATCAGTGAGGAAAGGCGTTGTTTTAATAAGGAGAAAGTACGAAAGAAAAGGCCAAAACGGAATGGTTAATTGTGCACTAAAACGAAAATGAACTCAAATTGTCGAGTAAAGGTGGCACAAGTTCAAAAGAAAGGTGAAAGTAGAAAAGCTGAAGTTAAATTTTTCACAAAGCCTAAGTCCACAATTATGATTCAGAAGCAGAAGTGGTAGACAAATGAAGAGAAAGGACTCCTTGACTAAAGAAGGAAGAGATGGAAAAAAACAGAAAAAATGTTGTAGATACAGAATTGAGATAGTTCAGGAAAAAATAGGGCAGGAGAGTACAACTGATGTAACCTTAACCAACTGTAGAGAATGTTATAATGAATAAAAATAACTTATGGTACTGCATTATTATTTTGCAATACATCAAGGGCCACGGCGTGGCGGGGTTCTTGCTAGTTTCTATAATTATAAGTACGTAGCCATTGTGATGATACTTAGCTAAGTATTATAGAATTATTATCTGACCACAACTGAATAATACGGGATTACTAAACCGAAAAATTCTGTTCAGTGGAAGTATGGGAAGGGGTAGAACACGAAGCCAACACACAAATATGTTAGGATCAAAATACAAATGACATACAAAAGTTCACACAGATTTATAAACAAACGCATATCCCCAATTTCAATTGTGTTATCACTGATAGTGCTTCGCTCAGTCGCCAATAATATTTTCAAGACATGTCAAATATAGTAATCATTTATCCAATTTACCATGTATTGTCTTTGCTGCTACTACAACATTTTGTAGAGGCCCTTTAAATGTATTCTTGACCAGATGAGCTTTGCTGACAATTCCAAACTGTCCTATTATTAAGAATTATATAGTAATAGTACAAAACTTTCTTTTACAGCTGAATTTTTAAAAGCAACATCAATTTTGAGTTTGACCTAACAGCAATGAGTTTTAATATTCTACTCACCTCGTCCAAGTTCTACATCTAATTTCGTAGCTCATTCATGGACACTTTAAGGTTTTCAGGTATCAGATTCATCACATATTTTGATATGTCATCTCTAATACGATGAAAATTATTCCAATGAGTAAAAGTTTATCTTGTGTATACTATTTGACAATATGTAGCCTACAAGTATTGAAAGTTTATTTTTGTGATACTGTTAAACTCAGCAAACTGCTTTTGATGACTATAGTTTAATATAATACTACAGAACACTATGCTAAAGAAAAAGAGCAAGCACAGTCTTTCGCTATTCCACACAGCATTCTTTCATTTCTATACCCGCACATCAACTTGAACAGAAACATCTCATACAACTTGTACTAGTTTATCTAAAATCCAGCATAAGCAAAGTACCTTGTCCATTGACTTGCTTTAATTTGTCCTTGAGTGTCATCTCTGCTATGTATTCATTCATTCGGAATTTGTTCTCCTTCATGCAAGCATGTGACAATGAGCACTTCAATATGATGCACATGACCAGCACAACACTTATCAATAGAAATACAACGACTCCAATCACAATTCCAATTATCAAACCAATATTATCACCAGACACAGTAGATGAAGATAGTCTTAGTCTGTTTGGTAGGGTAATGTTAATATTCCTACCAAATAATATCTAGTGTACATAATATTATATAGATTAAATTATAAGACATAATGAAGCTAATTACCAACATAAACTACAATAATGTTAATTACTGCCAATAATACAACAATAGCACAGAGGGTCATGATATTAAGGCTTCACTAAGGTGTATTTAATCTAAATATATACAATGGCACTAATAGCACAATGTATTATCCATTACTCATTACAATTAAGTGACTTTAAATAATTTTGTTTATTATAACATGCTCTTAAAAATAATGTATACCTGCACTGAAACTGAATGAATGTCATCTTGCACTAGTTCAGATGGAATGAAACAACTAATCTACAATAAAAAAGTTTGAATTCTACATTATAATAATCATTGATAATACCTCTGTTGAAGAAACACTATTAATGATGCAATTACTGCCTCCAACTATAATCAGGATTTCTTGTCTGACAACTGAAGCAAAATTGCTGCCCTAAACAAGCAAATAAAGTTATGAACTCAGTAAATTAAACAAATATTCTCTATCTATAGAATAGTTGAGGGATTTGCACTAAAACAATGGACTTAAACATAATTGATGTTATTACATCCATAACATTCCTTTTTGGTTGTTGTTACTGTATACTCCACTATTTGGGTAAAGCATCATCAACTTATGGTAGGTAAAGTATCATCAACTTATGGCAGGTAAAGTATCATCAACTTATGGCAGGTAAAGTATCATCAACTTATGGCTGGGTAAAGCATCATCAACTTATGGTAGGTAAAGTATCATCAACTTATGGCAGGTAAAGTGTTACCAACTTATTTATGGCAGGTAAAGTGTCACCAACTTATGGCAGGTAAAGTGTCATCAACTTATGCAGGTAGATCGTCATCAACTTATGGCAGGTGAAGTGTCGTCACATTTAGTATAAAGTGCTGGTTATTTCTACAATGCAGATGCAATAGACGAAGGAAGGCAGCATAAATTTAATAAGGCCATAAATCGTAACTGAAAAACGGGTGGAATCGGTGAGGTAAGGTGGTGTAGGTTTACAATGGAATGGAATAGAAGACAGAAAGGTGAGCAATTAATTCTTAAATGCGGGTTGAATCAATGAGTAAAGGTGGGAGTTAGTTTTCAAAAGAAAGGCTAAAGTACGAACTAGAAGACAAAGTTTGTCAAAGTAGGACAGAAATTCAGAAGCAGGAGAGATAGACAAAAGAAAAGGGGACTTCATTGCTCAAGAAGAAGAGATGAAGATAGGAAAGGTGGGGTATAAGAAAAGCTCAGATAGTTCAGAAAGAAAGAGCAGGAGAGGGAAATGCCTCAACCATTGGTAGAAAATGATAACTGAGCAAGATTACTGGTGCTACTGCATTCTTACTTTGCAATTATGTTAAGCACCACTATGTGGTGGGGTACTTGTCTTCATAATTGTGCCATTAGATGTGTGTCAATTGCTTGGCAACAAATTGTCAGTAATGTGCTAAGATTCTTGTAGGAAATTAGATAAATGACTTGTTAATTAATTCACTTTAGTGGATTTTGTGTCATTGCAATGAAAATAAAAACAACAACATTGTTTACTATTAGTGCAGCATAAAAACATTAGCTGGATTCCAACACTAATTATTGTGGTTAATTGTAACTTTGTTGATGTGCATGGACATAATTAAACCCAATCCACTAAATAAGGGTCGTGCTAAATTGGTCAGAACCAAAGATCACCAACAACCAAATGTATATTTAGATTGATAAAAATAGAAAAAAAAATCTGACATCAATTTGCTGGGAAAAAATGTGTTATCCAATTATGACTTCCTATGGAATTTGAGACAAAGTGTTGCAAGTGTTATTTTAATAGCTATATATAATTACCTGAATAGAGAGCAGCAAAGCTACACTTGATAATGCACTAAGTGGAACAGAGTCTGGTATGAATCCTGTTACTATAGGGTCTGATAGAACATCTAGCATTAGTGCTGCAATAGTGGTATTGGGAGGAGGGGCATCGTCTAGTCTCAACACATAGCTGACCATGGGTGTGCCAGCAGGCAGTCTAGGTGTAATGCATGTCAGGACTGTGCTGTTCAACACAGTGCAATCAGACTATACAAACATACACACATATGTACATATCAATAAGAAAAATTTAACAAAATGAAGCAAAAAATACTTACTTCAATATTATTATTAACCAATAATTGTGGATTCTTTGAAACATCCAAATTAGTTCCAGAGAAGGTTAAAATTGTTCCTCCACTATAATACATGACAAATACACAAAGGAGTTATGCTTACACAAACATGTATATGATTATTGTGGTTTTTAATTTACAAAGAAGCTATTACTTTAAGGAATAATATTTTCATACTCTGCTTTAAATACCTTGGAATGGTATTCTGTGGCTGTACTGATGTAAATGTAGGATTGTCTCTGAATGAGAACTGGATAGCATTGTCTGGAGTAATAGTCTCATCATCAATCATCACTACTATATCATTATCAGATGACACTGAAGGAGTACTGCATGGGTGTGATGCATGTTAAGACTGTGGCATTCCTAGATCTAAAAGAATAGAAAAAAGGGTTGTATAATAAATGGGTGAATATTTGTGGCAATAACATCAAATGTATGGATTAAATGACACGTAGTCAAAGAAAGAAACTTACTGCCTCGTGCACAATTCTGAAATTCCATTCACTCTGACTACTGCATTATTTCCAATATTCAGATGTGTTCCAGTGATAGTCAATAGAGTACCTCCTGCTATAGGACCAAACAATGGACTGGCCCCAGACACAGTAGGAGTTAATACTTCAAAGTTAGTAGGTGATGAGTTCTGTCCTGGACCTGGACTTCTAGGTAAGTCAATCACTAATGTATAACTTCCAGCAGGCAGTGGATTAGTTGTACATCTCACAGTAGCTCCAGGCACATAATCTTCACTGATTGGAGTACATGGAAACATAGTATTAGGTACCCTCGTCAATGTGACAGTGTTAGCAGTGAAATCACTGAATGTGACTCCTAGGTTTCGTCCTGTAATAGTAATAGTAGTACCTCCTCCTGGAGGTCCAGATTGTGGGGAGAAGTTTGTGATAGTTGGAGCTGGACATTGTTGGCCATCAGTAATAATAGCCATTGAACATTCCTCCCCCACTCTACAGCTAGATGTTGTAGCACACCATCCACACTGGAAATTGGTTCCTATTCTTGTGTTGACACATGCTGAACAATTAGTGTCAGACAACAAGCAGTCATAGAGAGTAACTATGGAAAGGAGACAGGTGATTTCAAATAAGAAATAGTTTAATAAGTACTTACCATTCACAGGTGATAAGGAATCAATATGATGTGCAAAGGATGATCCATTTGTCCAAATTACTACAACATCCACCACTTCATTATTTGATGATTGGATAAACAACTACAAAAAAATATGTACTCTAGTAATGTTCACATTTTTTTTTTAATAAAAGGATATTTATTATTATTAGGGATAAATTGTATAGTTGAGCTAATTGAATTAAATTAGAAACAGTAGATGTAGTTATATAAATATCAGTATGGACTGAAATTGGAAAAAATGCAGCATATAATTGATATATTCTCCTAATGTATCATTACATTCCATCGTTTTAGCTAGCTATCCACAAAGATATTTATATACCTGATTCATGTTCACATTACAAGTGAGACTAGTGTCATTGTTCCTAGTGGCTGGTAGTATGGTTCCACCAATATCACACAAGTAGGAGAATCCTGACTCCTGTAAGAAAATTAAAATAGAAAACATAAAGTGGCTATTATTGGATTAAAATTTATGTGTAACTTACTGTAGGGGGAAGGTTACTTGTAGTTAGTTGTAGATCTGTTCCTACTCTGACATGTTGAGAATAGCCATAACTTGTGGTTAACAATAATGGACAAATGTCACTGAAACTTGGTCTAACCATTAGCTAAATGTTTAAAGAAATTGAATTTAAAGAATATTGAGAAGAATTTTATCCTAAGTACCTGTAAAAAAGTCATTGAACTAGAGCTGGTGCATTCAGTTGAGATTCCTCGGCATATTTTATTTATTGAGCACCATCCACAAGCATTGTCAGTCTGCAGACAATCACTGCGTCTACAAATTTCATTCGTATTGCAGTCAGTACAATATAATGAACCACTTCAAAGAATTCACCTGCTAGCAGAGCTACATCTGTATATAGCGAGAGCATTCAATGTAGTATCAAATGGAACCACATCTCTGGAATTAATGAAACTGAAATTGATTTCTGCCAAAGAGAAAAAAAAATACTGTGATCACATTTGTTGCTTTAGCATAGTAAATGTACATCATTAAAACTCTCCCTACTTTAAGACATACTATGCCAATGAAATTATCTTATCAGAGGTTACTCGTTATAATTTTATGATCTATATTGCTTTTTCCACACACACTTTTATTATTTGGCGACTAGGAGAATGCTTCTTAAGATATTAAAGCACCACAAAAATGCACTTTCTACAACTCTAACCAAACACACCTGATATGACTCCCTCATAGCTGAAGTTGGCATTGGTAATGTTACAAGTGTAGTTTCTACCATCCTCCACAGTTATTGCTGGTACAGTGATGTTGTATCTTCCTCGATTATCAGATAAATGACAGGAGTACGTTTCACCTGGTAGAACTGCTGGCAGGCCAGGACTATTCACTGAAACTGATAGCTGCAAAATGAAAAAAAAATATTAAGAATTTATAGATGCACATTATATCAACATAATATTTTTGACATTAATTAACATGAAGCAATTACATTAAAGTTATGTCATACAAATAATTACACTTAATTAGTCAATCCTGTTTGTATTTTGTGTATTTCAATTTATTTAAAAAGATTTTGCTATCCTTGAGGTGAAACTAACATTGACTAATATAAGTGTGTTCATCAGTATGTGAAAGCTTGATTCACTTTATCATCACCAAATAGTGTAATAGAAAATGTTTTTTGTCGGTGTTTGGGCTATACTGTACATTTTTGATTTTACGGAAATGGTCCCTTTTCCTAGGCACTGTCACATATAACAAAAGGGTTAACAACAACACTAATAAACAATTCTAGTGCTCTATAGTTTGGAAAAAAAGTTATAGCTTAAATCTCCAAATATGGTGGCATTATAACTTTACTATCTGTTTAGTTAAGCAGTATAATATCAGAAAAATCTCAAGTGTTACTTATACAATATGCATAGTGAATTGCACCATCTACATTATAGTTTTACTGTTTGTGGATTATCCATGACATATTGACTAGGAGTGATAGTATTAGTGATACATCTGCCAGAACTGATAGTAGTGTTGTCTGCACGTATCCACCTGTCACTGGTAGAGTTTCATTAGCACATTGGGACACTCTGGAACACTTGTTCTCTACCACACACCAGCCACACAGAGGGTTCCTGTCAGACACACAACTAGAACACTCTCTGTGCACGGAACACTCCTCAAGGGGAACTCAAATTACCTAAAAGACAACAATAATACATAAGTAGTTTTGAGAATTTTTCACTTATACATAATATGAGCCAAGTTTCGAAAAATAATGTGCTTTAGTAAATACATATGAACGGTAAATAATACTTGCATGAATACAAACCACTACATAATTTTTAGCCTTTAATTTATCTTGGTACAAACTTTAAGTTTTTAATTTTGTCTTAACTGAATACACTTGGTCAAACAAAAACGATAATTATGACTGCATGCATGGAAGAGCAAATTATATTGTTATGGAAATATTTATCATGGCAAAAAGGTGGGGGACCCATGATTACTCTCGGACCCTTAGGGAAATATTCCCGAGTTGTCATAATATAAAACCATCATTGAACTTACACCCATTAGACTGTGAAAATAACACAAAAACAGAGTTACACTCACAGATGTCATTGAACTAGCATAGATATATTCCAGTTCATAATGCCACTGAAGAGTCCCTACTGCAGATGACACAGGATTTACTTTGAAACTGTCACTTACTCCAAGCATCATGTCATTCTCTTTCTGAAACTAAAGTGGTAAAGAAAAGTAAAAAAATTAAACAAAAAATTGAGTCACTTACAAATGAAATGAAGTGAGAATCTCTTGTGTTGCTGCTATAAGCTACCACTAATATAGAGAGACCATCAACTTCGATAGCTAGAGAAACTGTTACATAATCTCCATTTGTCACTACATTACCTATTACTAGAGTACCAAATACTATAGATAGCGTTCCAGTCTGAGAGTTTGATATATCATCCAGGGGAAAGTCAAAATTGCATCTGTCTGTAAACTAATAATAATAATAATAATAATAATAATAATAATAATAATAATAATAATCACAATAATGACAGTAGTAATAAAATGAATGATAATTACTGTGAATAAGTTTTAGATAAAATATTTTGGCAAGTAGCACAGAAATTCATAAACCTAGTACAAAAAATAATAGCAAGCTATATTCAAAACAATTGAACTCATAATTGACCAAAAATTGAGGCTAATTACATACCATATTTTAATATAAAGGTAGAGTTGAAATTTACGTGGATATCCAAAACAATTAACCTTAATGGTAGCTCAAAATTTTAATTTTAGAAAGAGTGTTGAAAATAATGTGCATGATTAAAATGGATTGAATTTTATTAGGAAGTACCAAGATTAAAAAAGAATCAGCAAATAATAGCAATTAATGAAGTGACATTTTCTTGAATTAACAGTGTGAATAATTTAATAATGCACCGATGAAACTTACTGCTGGTGATCTGCAGCTTATAATATCTGTCCATGCTAATGCTGATTCTCCAATATTCACACTGCAGCGATCATATCTTGCATTCATGTTAGAGTCAATAGCTGTTAGGTTATATGAGCACACAGTATTATCGGAGGTTCTGTCCAAGCGACACCGAGACACTATCATACTGTGACCAGATACACCGCTGAAGTCTTCTACTAAAGATAGTCCACATAAATCCTCACCACCTCCACCTCCGAATCTATTTCCACATTGTATGGCTTGTTCATAAAGAGCAGTGAAAGTGCAAGGTGAGGTGTTCCCAGTACAACTAGTAGCATGACAGACTCTTAATATTCTATAGTTAGCAACACCGCCTCCATCAACAGTGATATAGTATGCGTAATCTCCTCGCACAAATCCATACAGCATTCTCCTATCAAATTGACTCTCAGTAGCTAAATAGTCATCTCTAGTTCGAATCATGGGTGTACCTGTACCATCTCCGTATATATACTGACTGAGTTTCATCTGTCCTACAAAACTGCTGACCACATTAATTTCATAACTTCCCACATAGAAGCTTCCCTCAGTAGCAAATGATGTGGCAGTAGCTCCACCACTACCCACTATGCTCACTCCAGTAGCTACAGGAGGAACTGTGAGATCACTGGGGCTGTACAAGTAACTGGACCTGTCTGTCATGCCATTCACACACACAAACAATCTCTGCTCATCTGGACTCAGGGAAAATGTAGCAGCACTGGCTGGGAGAGACACATTCTGTTCCAACTGCAAATCTCTATTTAATAGGAGAAGTAGACTTCCTGCAATAACATAAGTTCTTCCCTGAGAGTCCACTAGCAAGGTACTGTTAGTTAGTGAAGACGAAGTAATAAAAGGCTGTAGATTGAAGTCCAATATTCCATTCGCATGTATTCTTAAGCTACTCCAAATGAGGCAAATCCACAGGCGCAACATTGTTTCCAGCAGCTTTTAGCTAAAAGTATATACTAGATGGGGTTTGCCTACCTAAACCGCCCACTTTCTGTAGCTTAGGGTGGATTATACCAATAATCGCGCCTTAAACCGTGTTTTAGCTAGGTTGATTTCCTTGGCGATCTCTGGTTGGTTTCGCTGGCCAGACCCATCACCCAATACAAAGAGAAAGAATTGGTCTGGTCAAATTCACGTTAGTTTGGTCTTGCACTCCCTGTATACAGTCACATAGCTATCTAACTCAGACTGTGACGTGTGTGCTATTTTGGGGGAAAAAATGCTTGGTCTGTAATGCTCTGTCACAGTAAAACAATGGACCCCCTGGAACTTTTAGTTCAAGTTTCTACCCTGATAATTTTGGACCCCTCATATTGAATTGCAAGGAACTATTAATGAAAGCAAAAAAACAGTTCCTTGCCAGTACAAACCTCAAAAATAGTGGAAGGTCTATTTTAAGGACTGGAACATGACCTTCCTTTTATAGCTACATACTATATTATAATACAGCAATTCGAATAATTAAGTTATAGTACTTTTGTTTAGCCTCTACAACAATAGTTTTTTTTATAGCTCTTAGTTTTGATTCTTCATTGTCAAAACATAATGTTTGATGTCGATAACTTTGGCCAGAAAATTATGATTATGATAATGATAATATACACGTTTAAACAGTCAAGTAGTGATGAAGCTATGAAGTGTAATGAAAAGATTTTGCAGTCGCTACAAAACCATTTTTCCTTGGATACATCAATTGCTCGTTGCGGTGGCTGAACACATGCTATGAAACCACGATTCACATTGCGAGCACTGAATCATCGTTTGTTTCTGGCATACGGCAGATACAGTGCAATGAAATCGTTTCACAAAGTTTTACTTTCTCTCCAAGGTTTAATCTTCTTCTTCGAAGGAGAGAAAATGGTGTAAGTTTCGCATTCTGAACATTGGAACAAATGTTCTCTCATTTTGCTTCGGTCAAACATGAACCTGGTTTTATACCATGGGCAAAGGCAATTGCAGTTGCTTTAGCGAATATACCACAATCTGACGAGCCACACTGAATTTGCATGTCCATTATTTTAACTTTAATCAGCTTCTGTGAAGTTTGAAAGAGTGCAGCAATTTGCTCCTTCACATGGCAATTAATAGACAGATACACACTGTCATAAACACAAATTTCACTGGTTTTATCTTTACCTATCATAGAAATGGTTAGCCAGTGACCATTACCGTTGTGAAGAACTTGAATAAATTCAGAGGTTTCTAATTCTAAGTTTAGTAAACATCCAAGAATAGTGTTTTGGAAGCCACCACAAAAAGGATATTGATTTTTAAGCAAAATCTGAGCAGAATAGATTATACGATCATTGAGCCATCCTGTTGAATTTAGAAGTGTTGCTGCATCGGTCCCTGTTAAACTGTAATAATTATTTTTAATCCAGCAAATATTCGTATCATTCTGCTTTTTCTTGGAGCTGACACTAAGCAAGATGTCCTCATTGGCTTGTGCACCATCCACATCATCACATGCAGTGGATTTGTTGCCAACAATTTCATCCTGCAAAAAATACATTAAGAAAACTAACATGAAGGTCTAGCTAACTTATAGATATATATTTGGAATGACTTAATGTCATTGAGGGGAATGAGCATTAGCTAGGAAAAATAGTTTTCTTTCACTGATCTGAGGAGCCTAAAGTAGCCATGCATTGTAAACAATTGTATGAAAAAGCACCCAAAATAGTAAGAATATCAATAGAAATAAACCCATTAAAAGTCACTGGTATTAAATTTCTACTAAACTAGTAACAAAATGTTTAAAAAAAATCAAGACCTTAAGGTTCTCTTTACTGTTGCTAGCATCATGGATCGTATCCAGGAACACTATAGGGGATTGATCAGTCTTCTGTGGAGGTGATGAAAAACAAATGCCATTGTTGGTAAAAAAAATTCACCTATAGTATAACGTTTAAAATTCAAATTTTACACATACAATATTTTTTGATAAGCAAGCAAAGTGAGAAATGTACAATTGAAATTTTAATTGAAATAAATATATTTATAGTTTTGTACCTGTTCAGTTTTTTGTTGCACATGCACAACCACCTTTACTAAAAAAAATAGATGAACTATATAGAGAACTATCTGCTTTTGTTGAATTCATAATGTCAATGGATATGAGCAGTATTTAGTCTAAGTATCCCAGATTATTCTGAACTATAAGACAGAACACTGTTCATTTAAACTACTATAATTCACTGCAATATTTTCACACCCGCATAGTGGTCATTAGTGCAGACTGATTTTCAGGAAAGCCAGCAAAAACAAAATTCAAACATAATGATGGTTGTTAAATCTTCAAGTGCGTATATTAAGAAAGCTCTATCATGGCAAATTTTTCTCATAGCTATAATCATACCCTTGAAATAGTTTTCACAAAAACATAACCAGACAACAATCATATGCAATTATTTTTTTGGTACTTAAAGAGATTAAAATTGCTATACTGAGGTTATTGATAATATTGTACTAAAAGCCAAATACAAGAATAAGAAACTTTGGCACACACACTGTGATAAGAAAAAATCTGAATTCAATATTTACATTTAAAAGCAGTCTGGTACTTCAAAAGAAAATCAACATATACAGTAATTCATTTTACACTTAAAATAATCTTATAATACACCCTAGACGTTAGCTCACCTTTGGCATGCTTGATTTTTACATATTCGTACAGCTTCCAGTTTAAGGATTCATTCACTAAGAACATATAAGCTGAGCCATATTCAATAGACAAGTTTACACATACCTTGTGAGGAAAGTTCTTTACCTTCAGATTTTCTTCTAGGAATGCTAAACATTTTAATTCTAGCCTTTTTATAAGAACAAAAAGCACTAAAAAGCTTGAATGTATGGCAATAAGTAATTATACTTTATCTCTGTCTACATCAAACATGACAGTAATTACTTGGAGCAGAATTTCGGGTAATATGACATCCAGAATAATATATGAAGTATGCTGCAATTACATAATATAGCCAACAATACTCCAGTGACTTTATACCTTTTCGAATATTTGTACTTCTTTAAGAAATATTTTCAAACTACATTTGCTTAGTTCAGTAATGATATTATTTGTGGATACTGAAAATGCTCATCATTACATTATTTTAAAGGTGAAATATATGGCTGTGCTGCCTTTTTGCAACCAAAAACATTCTTAAATAATATACCTGAATATTTTGGTCCTTTCTTGAATACTTTAGTACTAAATAGCCTGCTATCTGAATGAACGAAGATGTAGTAATACAGCTGATTGCATTTGTTCTATTCTTCAATTTTCCTGCAAATTAGATTAATGAAATTAAGTACATGTGTTAATGGGGAAACACTTACTGAGTTTCCCACATCCAGTCTTAGTGAATAAAGCTAGGACAATTCGATATCTGTTGTGTACAAAAATGTTTCAGAATAGAATAAATTCATTCATATTATATATTTTACCTTTCCACTATTAAAATCATCAAGAGTAAAATTTAATGATGAAATTTGTGAGATGATTTTTCAGAATGACAGCTTTGCAAATTTACCACACAATTTTCCATATTTGCAGAGTTTTTTGAACTGGACTATGACATCTTTGTTGCCCATGTTTGGGATGACTGACATACAATTCACAAGATGATGAATCAGAAATTTGAGTTTTATCACAGTAATCTTCGTCAGATGATCCATACTGAAAACACGTCATCATTCTCTAACTACAAAAAGTATCATATTTTATCAAGTTTTTTGTTCATTGTCATATTATTGTGTTTGCATTCTCATATACTTTTATTTTGTAGTTATTTTTTAATCAATTAATGTTAATAATGATTAAAAAAGAATGATAAATCATACATAAATGATAATATTGATATTTTAAATTTGATGTAATAATGATGTACAAATTAGCTAATTAGGCTGGCTACTCAATTCTATTTCAACTATCTGAAACAAACCGCTCACCCCTACCGCTACTTAACTGAATAGTTTTGTTACCTATTTCCAATTTACCAACTAATCAAGTAGCTAACAAGTTAGCCTGTTAGGTAATTAAACTACCTTTATTAAATTCTATAAAGCAGACTATACAATGAAAAATATTTAGCTGGTATGATTCAGGAGAATGAAATATTTTCAGATGTATTCCATTTACTCAATCTACAATCTTACATAATTATATAAAGTGAAACAACCTAATAAATAATACAATATAAACGTTTAATAACCTTGTCTCCATTTACTTTCTGGAGCTTAAAAAAACCTTTTCCAAGACATTTAATAATCTGAAATTGTCCTTCCCATCATTCGTCTAGTTTACCTCCACGTCTTTTTTGTTTAAGGAAAAACAATTTCAGCACCAGTGATCCAACCAAAAAAGAACTTGTAGATTTGTGTTTTTTATCAAAATGGAATTTTTGTTTTTTCTGTAAGCATAAAAAATCTATTTTGAAACTACTTATTATAGCTATTATATTTAAGATTACCTGAGCTGAATATATATTTATCTTCACATTTTGCTGTATATTTTCACGTTTAACCTGTTGTATGCTAATAGATGATTCTATAGTATCCATCGATGCCTTTGCTAGTTGTTCCGGTGAATAACGGTCCTTGATATTGAAATCTATTGGTAACCATGTTTGTCTACCAAAAATGACTTCAAAAGGAATGTATTTAGTAGAGTCATGACGTGATGTGTTGTAAGCATAAACCAATGCAGTAATGTTTTCATCCCATATGCTTCTATCTTCTTGAATATACTTGGTTAAAAGAATTTACAAGAGTCTGGTTAAACCTTTCGTCATGACCATTAGCTTATGGATGGTAAGGAGTGGTCATTTGATGTTTAATACCCAGCAAACTCGTCATTTCATCACTAAACTGATTATGAAATTCTTTACCTTGACCAGTTGCAATAACAGCTGGAATACCCATTACATAAAAAAGCTAGGGAATGGTTGCTGATGTCAAAGAGCTGGTTTGTAGTGATTTTTATATTTCATTGTTATAGTTACCTTACAATACTAAATATTTTCAGGTGAAAACAGCCAATCATGTCAGTATGTAAACAAGATAATTTCTGCCGAATGCCAAGAGCTCCATCCTGTACCTGTGAAGAGCCCATGGTGTCATCTTGGTATAGATTTTGTGGGCCCTATTTCTCCCCCTTCTCAATCCAACAACAAATATTATAATGATAGTTTTTGATTATTTCACTAACTTTGTATGGGCTAAAGCATTTCCTACCAAAGAAGCAAAGCCAGTGGTTTCTGTTCTTCGTGAGGTTAGAATTTTATAATTTTTGTGTTAATTTACTGTTTCCAATGAAATCATTCTATTACTCTTCTTAATTTCTCATTATGGCAGGCTATTAAGATTCTCTTTCTTTCCTCCATTCCTTTTATCACTTCTAACTGAACAAAAATATTATGTAATACTAGCAGCTTTAGTAGTTAGCTAGCTGTACTTTTAAGATTCCTTTGGTAAAGTAAACTTCACCACGTTCAACAGTTAGCCTGGAAGCTCTTTTTGTCACTGCTCGGTTCTTTTCTTTACTCATGTTATCAGGATAACCTCCACTTGGATGGCGGTATCCAAAATTGGATCTTCCTCCATGGCTAGCTTTATCTACCACAGAGGAATGAATGTTTCAGGGGCGGTCTATATTTTGAGCGTCACTTCCTGAAATAAATGTTCCTCTGGAACGTTTTTTTGAGGGGTCCAAATTTATCATGACTGTCCAAAAAAGGAGATGGTATAAATTATATACTAAATTATGGATTGTCAATAGAGACTACATTAGAGTAATGTATATTGGACCATTTTCTGGTGGTTGTATATAGCCCACAGTTAAATTCATTCTGCCATATAGCGATGCTATTTTACATATAGCCTTTTTAGGTCACTAATTGTAAAATTGGCAAAAAAAATTAAAAATAGTATTACATCATACACTATTAAAAACAAAAGTTATTTGCTTAACACATAAGCACAATAAGTGTACTATTATCTAATCAATGTTATTTAACAGTATAAAACTAAAAATAATATTTCGAACATTACAATTAATGCAGGTGTCATTTTAATAGGCTGTTTTAACCATGTATCTATTTATGTTTCCATATTTTGAATGACAGTAAATCTTTCTTCTTCAAGACTATTTTCAATAAAATCTGTGCATTCTATGCCTCCTGAATTTTCTGTAATAATAGGACACAGATTGAAACACGAGAGTGATTGTAGTGCTAAATTCTCTTTTTTTGTATATCGTGTAAAATATTTAATTAGTTATTCTTTATAGATTTAGTTAGTTACACTATCAATATTGACTTAGTTTTAGTTCTGTTTAATTTGTGTTATCTCAAATTCTTCCACAAAGAAAGCTGTTCAAGTACTTTCCCAAAGAACATCATTATATATCCATGAAATTGTGGGCATATACTTTTTTACTGAATGGCAATGTATGTCTTCTATAAAAATAATGACATGACTCAAGGTGAACTGGTTATATTATAAATTGTTTAGTTTTAGTTTGTGTCATCCACTCAACTAGTTGTTTGGGTTCTATTTGAATTTACTGTCATCTAAAATATTTAGTATTCATTGTTGTTGTTTTCACTACAGCTTAGTTATAGTTTTTCTTACAAAAATAGTAAAATATCCCAAAATTAAGGAGTTTGGTCGCCACCGTGAATCAAACCCAGGATAGCTTGTAGCTGTACAAGCGGTCCTGGGTTCGATTCCCTGTGGCAACCAAATATTTTTAATTCTGTATTGTTTAAAAAAGCCTGTGAAGGAGAGAGAATACATCTAATACTTACAGACAATTCCGAGCATTCAAGTCTCTGTGTACTATCTGGTTGGCTGATAAATATCCCATTCCCAAGGCAATTTGATGACACATTTTTAAAAGTAACTTTCTGACTGTCAATATCTGTTAATGGAACAGGAATTATGAACTAGTCTGTGGGATCATACATCACTCATTAGTTCTCTGGTATTCTAATGTAAATATTGACTCGCCTAAACCTCATAAATAGAAGAACAAAAAAATTCTTTTATGAATTAAGTAAAAAATTAAACTATAAGTTTTGCAAGCCAGAATATGTCCGGCACTATTACTAAATTTTACTGGTGACCGAATTTGCACTATCTAATAGACAAGTAAAAGTATGAAAGCTATTTAGAATTTTCATATGCTTGTTGAGTTAATGTACTTGCTTCTCAAGTTCATCCTCAATAAATAATTTGACTACCTCTGTGATCAATAATTGAATGTGTCCATATACAAATATTTGTATGATGTGCTGGTATTCCAAGGCTCTTTGATCCCACTCATTGTTTGTCTTTTGTATGCATTACAAGTAGGGTGTTGGTAGTCACAATAAGAAGTAACATAACTGTTCTGCATTCCAGCTATAGCTTTTGTCCACTGTGTATGGTTTACTGTCATATATGTAGTCAAAACTAATGAAAGCATCTAAACAATGCACAAGCATTGTGTTGGTTCAATCACTCAGTGAATAAATATAGTACAGCAATACATTTCATGCATTCATTTAATGTTAGTTACTGACATGTGAAACTGGTATGTAGAATGTTTTGAACTCAAAGTTTTTCTCTATTTCAGTTGCTAAAAAAGTATCGCTATACATCAGCGTCAAGCTTGTTTCAAAAGTTAAATTTAGTATTGCAGGCAACAAGTTGTTCTTACCTCATCTTCATCTACATCAAAATCTAAATATAAATTTGATATTCTCTTCTTAATAACTCGGCAAACTCCCATTTGCCATATAAGGCATTATAATGACAATTCTCATTGTATCCGTGATACTGACACCAATCAAACTCATGACATTGGGATGAGATAATGACCCCATCGAAATCGTTTCCTTAGTTTCGATTTTTGTGTTTTCACCTAAACAAATTAGCCATGTATTCAGTTAATTTACTGTGACAGTTATTGATATAACTAGTGATGTGCTTGAGCACAAATGGTGAGTGAGTCTACACACAAACAACACAATTCAAAAGAATTTATTAATCCATTTCTACAAATACAAGTACATAGCTGTTGTGACAATACGTTATCTAACAAATACAGAACTATTATCTGACCTCAGCTGTATTTTCTGTAGTCTCTAATATCGCATTCTGACTATCTGAATTGCCAGTAGCTTTGACAACAAGCACTCACAGCTACTATAAATGGCCAATTTTTTGAAATTACATCTGGTGAAGGGTCTCTTTAGTAACCTTTCACCATAACATTTTGTGAACTTGAAAAAACAAGAAGTTCTAAAGAAATACTGCACGGTGTTGAGTCTAACTGTACGTTTTTTAAGACCTAAGTTCATCCTGTGGCATTTAGGAACAACCAAATACGAAGGGTTAAGCAATAAAATTTCCTTGAATAATACAGGATCGCAAAACCGAAAGATTCTGTTCAGTGAAACTGTGGGAAGGGATTACCACGAAGCAAACACACAAATGTTAGGATCATAGTATAATTGGCATGCATACCACTGCCTGAAAAGTGTCCATTGACAACCAAACAAAATCATAAACTAGCGTATAATTATGTTGATAACTGGTATGTTATCCTCTACAGCCTTGTAAATTTTTTGTTAACTCTAATTACCATGCGACAGTTTACAGATTTTGTTATGGTTGTATATGGACTTTTTCCCAATTTCTATTGTATTACCCCTGATAGTGTCTCTTCGTTTCGCTTGCTCACCAATACTATTTTTAAGACATGTCAAATAATAGTAATCGTTTATGCAATTTACCTTGTACTGTCTTTGCTGCTACTACAATGTTTTGTAGAGGCCCTATAAATGTATTCTTGACCAAATGAGCTTTGCTGACAATTCCAAACTGACCTATTTTTAAGAATTATATAGTATTAGTACAAAAATTTCTGTTATAGCTGAATTTTTAAAAGCAACTTTAATTTGAGTCTGACCTAGCAATGAGTTGTAATATTGTACTCACCTCGTCCAATTCTGCATCTAAAATTCGTAGCTCATTCATGGACACTTTAAGGTTTTCCGTTATTAGATTCATCACATTTAATACGTCATCTACAATGCAATGAATGAGTATATATATTATATATATATATATATAATACAAGTATTGAAAAGTTTATTTTTGTGATACTCTTAAACTCAGCAAACTGCTTGTGATTACAGATACATTGGATGTAAAGCTTAGATCGATTATCAACGAATAGTATGCTATCTGAGAAGTACATGTATACTGCTCTCAAATGATTAAAGAAATAGTTTCCAACCATTTATGGATATCAGCCAGGAATTCTTTGCCAGAATAATGGGTTCTGTAGTAATCTTATGAATTTAAGTGTGAATTTACCAGTTTTATCAAAATGGTATATTATATATAATATATATACATATTATATATAGTAGACCCTCAGTTATCCGAACCCCATTTATCCGAACTCTCGCTAATCCGAACACCACTTTTGGAATTATAATGATATTCATTGGAATTTTGCTGTTGATTAAATAGATAAGAGATTGAGACCCCATTCAAAATGACTTATTTCGAATATTCGAACATTTCAAATATACGAACAACCCTTAGCTTGAGGTGTTCGGATAATTGAGGGTCTACTATATTATATATAATTATATATATATATTTATTTATTTATTTATTTATTTATTCCACCCTAGATTTCTTCACAAAGATATCTTTAGGTACAAGGCCTATAAAGTAGCTCAAGATATTTCAAGGTTATTATTTCACACAGTAACTGTGCAAGCTCATTACAGTTGTAGTTATAGCAACAGCCAAACTTGTATATTTTCTTGGTTTTTACAGCTACCTTCCTCTGGTGTAGCTTACCCAACCAGGTTAGAGCAGCTGTTGGGTGTTTATGACATCTCTATGAAAATATTTTCGAGTGTAGCTGTCTATTAGGGAAGACAGAAAACTTAGGAAGAATGGTAGACCTTACTATAAACAGACAAGTTTAGTAGATATATAAGTGTTGGATTTAAAAAAGCAAGAAAGAATGAAGAGGATGGTGATTTATCTAGCCATAGAGCTCAAAATGTATGTGAAGCTGGTGCTCCTCTATTTTCAAGTTCTTTAGGACACAGTCCATAAATAAAGATTTAGGGAATTACATGAAAAGAAACGTTAATGGTTCCAGAAGGAGTTCTCCATCTGTTCGAATCAGCATGCCATTTGACAGAACTGAGTTTAATGATGGTTTAACGATAGTATGTGTGAAGACACAAAATTCATGGAGTATAACACAATGCTATTAATAAAATATCAAGATTTGGTCAGAACTGTCATTACAGAGGTCTTAACTGTTGTGGAGACTTTTGTTATGTAATACTGAACACAATAGACTTGTATTCATACTGCACACATGTTAATCTCCCTCTTCAATTCCACAAAAATGCAAGCGACATATGGGAGATAATTTAAGCTTTACATTTATTAGGGAAGATGGAACACCAAGCATGTTTGGAAAAGACAAGAATCTATTTGTTTAGTTAGTTTGTCAATATTATGCAATCAATTCACATGACCAATTATACAGTATTACACCAATATGAATCATGATGAATAATACAATTAAAAAATTCACTGATTTTTTTTTGTTTTTTGTTAATTGAATCACAAGTTCGGATGTTGTGACTAGTTCCATTGCAACCCTTGAAGGTGGTATGGACTTCTTTAGTGCTGCCAAAATTGCGGAGGTCTTTGATACGATTAAGCTTGAGCAGTAATTGTCTTAATGCTGCAGTGTCTCAGTGGTTTGTACTTCTGAAATAATCCTTAGTGATTTCATCATTCAGTTTTTCCAAACCTTGTTGAGAAAAGGGAGACAGTTCCATATATATCTAGAAATTATGTACCGGACTATAATTCCTGGGTGGACAAGATTGCTGTAAGCATATCACATCCTCAGTTGAGGTTTTAACCGACCAGAAGACAGTTGAGTATCAACTGGGACAGGTCACACACACACACACACACACACACACACACACACACACACACACACACACACACACACACAATGAATGTCTTTTATATTGCATTCAACGAGTACTAATAAGTAATTTGACACCAGATCCTTTTACCGCCGACCCGCCCATTAACTGGAAAAGGTCACAAGTTTGACGCACACCGTAGTCGTCAATTCTGTTATTTACATTCCAATTCCATACGCTTCGAACAAACCTCTGTAATTGTTGTTCGAACCAACAGTAAAATATACGCCCAATATTTGTTGGGTAAACGAGTCTTTTTAACTTTACCTACTGGGGGAGGTGCTCTTGTAGAATTTAGAAATGTCACCTCCAAAGTTGATTTACTTACTGGCGGTGTGTTACTTGGCAATCCAGGTTGATGGAAATTCGAATTTTAATCTACAGCCATTTATTACTTCGTCTACACTAACTAACAGTACCTTGCTAGTGGACTCTCTTGGAAGAACTTATGTCATTGCAGGAAGTCAGCTTCTCAGATTAAATAGAGATTTGCAGTTGGAACAGAATGTGTCTCTCCCAGACAGAGGTGCTACTTTTTCCCTGAGTCCAGATGAGCAGAGATTGTTAGTGTGTGTGAATGGCATGACAGACAGGTCCTGTTACTTGTATAACCCCAGTAATCTCACAGTTCCTCCTGTAGCTACTGGAGTGAGCATAGTGGGTAGTGGTGGAGCTACTGCCACATCATTTGCTACTGAGGGAAGCTTCTATGTGGGAAGTTATGAAATTAATGTGGTCAGCAGTTTTGTAGGACAGATGAAACTCAGTCAGTATATATACGGAGATGGTACGGGTACACCAATGATTCGAACTAATGAGGACTATCGTGCTACTAGGAGTCAATTTAATAGGAGAATGTTGTATGGATTTGTGCGAGGAGATTATGCATACTATGTCACTGTTGATGGAGGCAATGTTGCTAACTATAGAATATTGAGAGTCTGTCATGCTACTAGTTGTCCTGGGAACATCTCACCTTGCACTTTCACTGCTCTTTATGAACAAGCCATACAATGTGGAAGTAGATTCGGAGGTGGAGGTGGTGAGGATTTATGTGGACTATCTTTAATAGAAGACTTCAGTGGTGTATCTGGTCCCAGTGTGATAGTGTCGCGGTGTCGCTTGGAAAGAACCTCAGATAATACTGTGTGCTCACATAACCTAACAGCTATTGACTCTAACATGGATGCAAGATATGATCGCTGCAGTATGGATATTGGAGAATCAAGATTAGCATGGATAGATGCTATTAACTGCAGATCATCAGCTGTAAGTTTAATTATTTTTTGAGGCTGTAGTTTAATATGTGATGCATTATAATCTAAACTACAAAGTTACAATATTGAAATATTGATTCAAAAATGTTTTCCTTCATTCTTTTATTACTGGTTGAAGTTTAGTTATTCCCTGTATATTCTTCAATTTGCATAATAATGAAGTTAATTTAACTACTTGAATTGACTCTTTGGACAAAACAACTGAGCACCTAATTTTATTTTTATGAGACGATATATAATGTTTGTTCCACTTTCGCTTTTAATAAATATTTCTGGTCTTTAGTCAATGTGCTAATGATACTAAAGAGATTATGCACACAAACTAGTTTTGGTGTATTATATAAATCCAATTTTTGTGCATTTCAAATACTTTAGCTTTTTCTACTTCTTACCTAAGAATTTATAGTTTATACATTTCTATTTATAAAAGCTAATGTAATGTTTCCTAAATACTTAGTGACTGTACAAAAATATGATTTCAAATTATTTTCTTTTTTTTTAGATTAGATTGCCCCAATTTTTAATTATACAATTCTATTCATTTCCCTCATTAATTTTTATATTGTTTTTTTATTCCGCATACTTTTATAGAACATTTAAAGTCTAAAGTGGTCAATGGAAATAATTGCTTCCTTATACATGAATGATAACTTAGTTGAAGAAAGTCTTGAAATTCTATCAAAAATTAATCTATGATTATAATTTTGGCCTTATCCATTATTTACCTGATTCCCTGACTGTTATAGGCTTTGCTTTTAGCACACTATCATTAAGTTATCGAAAGCAAATATTCAATTTTGTTCACTTTGTACAGTTTCAGGCAATTCAATAGTTTAGCTTTGAACATAACAAAACTTCTGTTACCCACAACCCATGAAATAGTCTAAGCAGTATTATTAATATTGTTATTGGTATTATTATTATTATTATTAATTATATTATTATTATTATTATTATTATTATTATTATTAGTTCACAGATAGATGCAATTTTGACTTTCCTCTGGATGACACATCAAACTCTCAGACTGGATCACTACCTATAGTATTCGCTACTATGGTAGTTGGTAATGTAGTGACAAATGGAGACTATGTGACAGCATCTCTAGCTATCAAAGTTGATGGTCTCTCTATAATAGTGGTAGCTTACAGCAACATTACAAGAACTTCTCACTTCATTTCATTCGTAAGTGACTCAATTTTGTTTCAATTTCTTACTTTGCTTTACCACTTTAGTTTCAGAAAGAGAAAGACATGATGCTTGGAGTAAGTGACAGTTTCAAAGTAAATCCTGTGTCATCTGCAGTTGGGACTCTTCAGTGGCATTATGACCTGGAATATATCTATGCTGGCTCAATGACAGCTGTGAGTATTAGTATTTAATTTAACCAATCTGTAAATATTGGTTCACTTTTTTTTTTATTTATGGGTTTACATTATAACCACTACTTGGTAAGTTTGAGAAAGACACAGTATGGTGCCTTTTTTAAATAGACTCATTAGACAGTTACCCTGAGTGTATGTAATGTGTTTGTGATTTATGTGATAGGTAATACGAGTTCCCCTTGAGGAGTGTTCCTTGCACAGAGAGTGTTCTAGTTGTGTGTCTGACAGGAACCCTCTGTGTGGCTGGTGTGTGGTAGAGAACAAGTGTTCCAGAGTGTCCCAATGTGCTAATGGAAACTCTACCAGTGACAGGTGGATACGTGCAGACAGCACTGCTACCAGTTCTGGCAGATGTATAACTAATGTTATCACTCCTAGTCAATATGTCATGGATGATCCACAAATAGTAAGACCATAATGTAGATATTATGCACATTAAAAAGAAAGACTTTCAGCATTATGCTGCTCAACTGTGTATGTACGTGCATGTGGATGCAAAGGTTTATATGTACTCAGTAGTGTAATACATAAGTTAGAAGTCATTTGATCCCAATTTAATAGATTGCCGAGGTAACACTTACACAGTATGATTTAGAATATTTTTGTAAATATTGTATTAAGAAAACACGCTCACTTTCCATTACCCTGGTCTTCATCTCAGAGATAAACCATTTTTATATGTGTGAAATAACTGTTAGCCACACTGGTTAGTTTAAAAAGAACTTGTGTGTCCTATTTTTATGCATTTAATAAAGTATTTAATAAGTTTGTACATATGTATAAACAACAACCATTCTTCAGACAAATATGTGTTCTTGGATGAAACTTTTATTTTGCAGCTATCAGTTTCAGTGAATGGTCCTTGTCTGCCAGCTGTTCTACCAGGTGAAACATACTCCTGTCATTTAGCTGATAATCAAGGAAGATACAACATCACTGTACCAGCAATAACTGTGGTGGATGGTAGAAACTACACTTGTAACATTACCAATGCCAACCTAAGCTATGAGGGAGTTATATCAGGTAGGTTGGCTAGTATTTAAAAAGCATTTTCTTTCACCAACTTTGACTATTTGGGGATAATCCAGGTGTTTCTAATTAAACTTGAGCACTAAAAATGTAAGCCTTCAGTATTAGTTCAAAAAATCCAAAAGAAGTTCCAACTATTGTAAAACAAGGGTCTTAAATTTTCAGCTTATAACAATAACAGTTTTGTTCTAATAATGAATATAAAATTCAACTGTGGTATTTCACATTGGCCTGCTTATATCTCTAGGATTCTTCTTGAGTAAGTTTCAAGGGGCTCCTGGGACTGACCCACAATTTCTTAAGCTCTCTATTACATGCTTTATACTCAGTCATAGGGTATCTAAATCTCTCTCAGGTCTCCATGGCATTCTTTGGGTTTAATAATAGCTTTTGCTTGGTAGGAAAAAAAAATAACCACAGGACCGTTTGGACTTTCTGACTTGCACTCTACAAAAAAACGTGCACACTTTTTGGGGACCTGGCATACTTCCAGCTGATAAAAGAGCACACTTCTAGCAGCAGAGACTTCCCAACACCAGATAAAAAGAATGGATAGCAATAAAACTAGCTATAGAACGCAAATAACAAATTTGAACTTGGCACAGTAAAATTTGTACGGTCATGTGAGCATGCATGATTCTGAATGGCAGGTAGATGAATGAATGAGCATGGCCAAATAGCAGTACTCACTTTAACTAGCACAATTTTATTTTAACTAAGAGGAATATTTTAATTTAATTAAAATATTCCTCGTAATTAAAATGATGGCTATTTAATGACTCAAAATGTCATGCAGACAAATCAGTTTCCTAGACGTAATAGATTGAAAGTAATGCTTAAAAATTGGCTACTGCTTTACAATGGTACAATTACACTAACTTTAAGTGCCTCAATGCTCGTACTATATCTAATCTTAGTGTCATATCAGGCCCGTAGGAAGCACTTTTCAACCAGTCCGGCCTTGGGTGTGGCAGTTGGGTGTTGCCCAATTATTACTATCTTTAAACCAACATTGAAAACATTTAAAACATAAAGGAATTCATATTTACTTGAATTTACCAAAAATTTGAAGTCTGGTCGTGATTTCCATTCCCTCGAAGAGCTATTCCCGCCATGTTAGAAAGCCTATATTTTTTTGTGATAATTAAAAAACATTCTTTGCTCCTGCATGAGCTGAAGAAAGCATCTCTTCCACATTGTGTGTGGTCCTTGGAACAATGATAATTGCATCAACTGCCTTTTTGTGGGTCACACTTTTCTCATGGGGCTGCTATTGCAACCATTCCATCTTTCCAGTTGCCAAACGCAGAAAAAATAATAGCAGAATATTTTACAATAACTTATGATTGTTTTAGAATTCCTCTTTTGAATGCTATAAAAATACAGATAAGACAAAAAAACGTGTCCTTGGAACAGTCTTAATGAGACACCTCCACTTATTAAACCACAGGGCTTGAAATGCCCTCTTGACAAGTTTCACTTTTCCAAATTCCTGCTTTGGATGTCCAACTGCTGTGGCTGATTTGTTTCTCGTCATCAAACACAAACCACCAGTACTACTTGCAGCCTCGGTCACGGCATAACAATCCCTTACCTAAATGACCCCTTACCTTACCGAACTCGATCTACAACTAGTACGGCCATTGCCGGACCAGCTGAAGTGGATTCTAAGGCCCTGCACATTAGCTGATATTGATGTAATCATAATTATTTAATGTGAATTATGTGTCTAAATATTTTTTATACCAGAGGTCAACTTCAGTTTCCTCAGTTCCAGAGGTATGGTTCCATTTGATACTACTTCAAATATTCTTACTATATACAGATGTAGCGCAGCTAGCAGGTAAGTAATGATTTCTTTAAAATTGAATATTAATGATTTAGATATTGCTAAAATTGTCATTCTTCATTTTAATTAATTATGATGACTCTCCAATTGTTTGTATTTTAATGGTATGTTTTACGTGATAAATTTCAGCATCCATTTTTCCCAAAGGGAAATTCTCATGTATTATTCCTCTCCATAACTTATCAGTAGTAGTTTAATTAACTCACAATGTGATAAGTCTCTTTACCACTCTACATTTACAACTGTTTGTAATTATTTTACAGGAAGTCCCCATGAATAGAAATATATAGCCACTCAGCACCAAATAAACACACATACACTCATACACATGATTCATGGGAATAATTTAATATTATTGAGTTAAGATGAGTGCTTCTATGGCCACACAAACACGTGTAATATGGATGTTGTATCTTAAGTTACATTTCTTAATGCATCACAGATAGCTTTTTGCAATAACAATATACTTGAATTGAGTGCAGTTTTGCCTGTATTATAGGTTTCTGTGTCTGTTACTCATGTTGTGCTTCTAAAACACAAGTGACTTTTAGGCAATTCCATGCTCTCCACATAGAATAAAAGGAAGCCTACATATTTATTATATAATCTTTCGCTTCACATCATATGCTTGCCAACAAGCAATTTAATTACATACATACATACATACGTACGTACGTACGTACGTACATACATACATACATACATACATACATGCATGCATACATACATACATACACACTCACATACATACATGAAATCACGCTTATTGTTTTTGTGAGGGAACCGGGTTAGTCAGGATTAACTGGAGGCCACAGAATCGAAGCTAATTAAGGTTAACTGAATACTTGAGAGTAGACTGCCACCAGAGTTGCTGGGGCTGCCCAATCACCTGGAGGGTTAAGTCTTGAGGTGTAAAGAGTTTAATCTTTAAACAAGGCAGAAAATACAACAACTGAAATGGTATGAGGAAAACTGGTGTATATAACTAGAGGTAAGGATGAGGGAATGTAATACAAGATGGGAAGAAGATATTTGAATAAATGGACACAAATGTAAATGAACACAAAGTTTGAATGTAATTAGAAATAGGATAAGAGTGGTTTAACATGAAATACACATGGGAAATACACAGAGAAACAAAACCATAATGTATAATATAAACAGGTAAACAGAATTAGAAATAATAATAATATAACACAGTGTAATAGTTCAATGCAGTTCTAATAATGTAGTGACTGTTTCACTACAGTTTTGAAACAGCTAAGCTAAGCTTGTTCTTTATTTGTTATCTAACTTAAAATGTTTTTATACTTGTGTATTATAGATGTAGTGAATGTCTTCAGACAGACAATGCTTGTGGATGGTGCTCAATAAATAAAATATGCAGAGGAATCTCAACTGAATGCACCAGCTCTAGTTTAATGACTTTTTTACAGGTATTTAGAATAAAATTCTTCTTAATTGTCTTTAAACTCATTTTCCTTAAACATTTAGTTAATGGTTGGACAAAGTTTCAGTGATGTTTGTCCATTGTTATTGACTTCAAGTGATGGCTATTCTCAACATGTCAGAGTAGGAACTGATCTACAACTAACTACAAGTAACCTTCCTCCTGTAGTAAGTTATATCACTAATGTATATCCAAAAACAGAAATTGAGTGCAGTATGTGGTCTTCATCCAGGAGTCAGGATTCTCCTACATGTGTGATATTGGTGGAACCATACTACCAGCCACTAGGAACAATGACACCAGTCTCACTTGTAATGTGAATATTAATCAGGTATGTTATAGCATATATCTTGAATATAATGATCATTTTATAATTCCCACTTTTGCACTATAGCTTATTATTCAACATTGAACTTATTTTCTTATTATAATGCACTAAATTCAATGCTATGTTATTTCAATCTGTTCAATTTTTATTTGGATTGTGTGTTGGTTATATAAATAACAGGAAAGCACATTATGCAAGAGTTATATACTTATGCTCAAGATAATTACTCAAGCATAGTGCTTTATGTAATTTAATTTAATCATCACCTATGGAGTAGGAAGATGAAAACTACTGGGAGGTTGGAGCCAATGTTAAGAGTTCATTGTTAGGGTGCATCCCCCCCCCACCTCTGAAATTGGTTTTTGCCAGACCTGAACATTAGTATGATCTTCATGGTTACACTTCATCAATTTTATAGAAATGAGGAATCCCTTTAACCCTTTCAACGCCGTGACCGTATATATGAGGGCGAGAACAGGTCCGCATTCTACAAATTAAAAAAAAATTTTTTTTTTAAATTAAGCCATCATTTCTCTTTTATACATAAAGTCGGCATTGTACTTCCTTTTTAAAAAATATTGAACCCATACGGGCAACAAGAGAGTCCCTATGCATTTTGAAAGAATTTGGATAAAGTTTTTTTCTTACTGGACATAAAGAGCAATCAATTAGACTACTTCCTCGGAGTCTCCTCGAAACTTGCTGTAAGATGGACAGGTCTGGTAAATTTTCAGGTTTTTTAGAAGCTCATTTTGCTTGTTATGAGGGTATAGCTACCTACTTTGTATGCCTAACTGTTTGTTTGTGGATTTTTGCGGTTGCTTTGTGTTAAAAATTCAAAATCAAATTCTATTTCTAAAAGACGCCCAAAGTGTTGAAGAAAGTCAGCGTGGAAAGGGTTAAATTTCAAGAAAGTTAATTTGGCTCCTCAACTTTCACTCTTAAAAAATATCCTACACAAACAATGCTGTTGAGAGGACAATGTTGAAAGCTGTTATAGAATAAATGTGTCAACTAAAATGATATGCTTACACTCTCTATTGTCTTTGCATGTGAATTTAGGCAGTATTTTAGATTTTCTATTTTTCGTGTACAAATTATGCTATTATTAAGATGTTGCTACTGAGTCCAAAGTGTACTGTGCATTTAGTTCGGAGTCATTGCTTTCTAATTAAAAAAAACACAAGTACTCAGATTTTTTCTTTTAGTCTCAGTAAGCCAAGATATGTAGGGACTGCTATAAATGAGTGTGATGCATCTTAATTAGAATATTAGCAGCTGAATTAGACTCTGTTAGTTTTCACATACAACGTGTTATTAAATTAGATTTGTAACTTAAATTTAATGATCACTCGTCTGACGAGTGACGTCATAGTGTAAAGCATGTAATGTAGTACGAGCATGGAGATGTATTGGGGGGCCTGGCCCCCCTTGAGAATTATTGAAGGTGCCATTGGTTCCCCTGACCCACCACTTCCTACTCCACTGATCACTCATACTTCCATAAAGAAAAAACATACTAATTATATAGTCTATTAGTTCTAATAAGTGTAGTAATTTGTAAACAATTAACAAATTCACTGAAAAATAATACCCAAATCTAGGCTCACAACCCCAATTATATGAATCTTAATTTTTCTGTAAATGTTTGTACAAAAGTTATTATACATATTTGCAGCTGTCTACAACATTTTCCAATGAATCAGTGAATTTATCAGTTATTTGGACTAATGGATTATTAATCACCCATCAAATTGATTCCTTATCACCTGTGAATGGTAAGTACAATAATTTCATTTCTTACTTAGACTCACTTGACTCCTCTCCATAGTGACTCTCTATAACTGCTCTTTCTCTGGTACTGGTTGTTCGGCATGTGTCAATACAAGAGTAAGAACCAACTTTCAATGTGGATGGTGTGATGCGTCATCTAGTTGTAGAGTGGGAGAGGAATGTCCAATGGCTATTATTACTGATGGCCAACAATGTCCAGCTCCAACTATTATTAACTTTTCCCCACAGTCTGGACCTCCAGGAGGAGGTACTACTATTACTATTACAGGAAGAAACCTAGGAGTCACATTCAGTGATTTCACTGCTAACAGTATCACATTGAGGAGGGCTCCTAATACTATGTTTCCATGTACTCCAATCAGTGAAGGCTATGTGCCTGGATCTACTGTGAAATGTAGAACTGAAGCAATACTTGCTGGAACTTACTTCATGGTAATAGACTTGGCAAGGACTTCAGGATCAGGACAGGGCACAGCAACTTCAACTTTTGAAGTATTAACTCCTACTGTGTCTGGGGCCAGTCCACTGTTTGGTCCTATAGCAGGAGGTACTGTATTGACTATCACTGGAACACATCTAGATATTGGAAATAATGCAGAAGTGCAAATGAATAATTCTACAGATACATGCACAAATGTGTGAGTAAACTTTAACTTGTTTAGTTTTATCATGGGGGGTTCCACATGATTATATTATTGCTCCTTGCTAAATTCATTTTAAGATGTTTTAGTTCTAAGTCTTAGGCAATAAAACACTACTAGTGCCCACCAGAGGACTTTTTATCATAATTATATTTTTACCGTAAAACACTCATTACCTTAATAATCAAACTAATTGCTTCTTACTCATTTCAATAAATGTAGTCATTGATGATTGCATTATTAAATGAGATGATTTGCAAATGTTTTGACTTTGAATTAGATATGTTTACTTACACATTAAGGATTATTTGTTTTTTAAATGAAACATCCAATAACATACCAATGATAATTTTATGATGTTGATGTTTTTTTTATTTGTTTTAGTTTCAGAAAAGAGGGAATAATTGAATGCAAAACATCTGGCATTCTTTCAAAACTATGCAATCTTAGTATATCAATCAGAATAGATAATGAAACCATCACTCCATCTACTGCACTGCACTTTTCATTCAGAGATAATCCTACTTTTCTTTTGGTTCATCCTACTCAAACCATTATAAGGTATTTACAACTCCATTTCTCATTTATCCAAATAATTACATTTAATGTTTACTCTATTTTTACTAAAACAAAAAGAATATGAATAATGTTACGTGATATGGTTTTATCTACTTAGTATCGTTACTTTTTTATAAGTGAAGTACAATTTTCCTTTTTTTTATTCTAGTATGTGCTTATGTTATTTTGTTGTAATGCTCACTAATAACTCCAACTATGCTAATGGTGCATTGATTGAGCAGAATGACATGCATAAATATTGATTGACTACCAATAATAATGGAACAATTTTGGTTGTCCCCAATAGTTTTGTGACATTGTTCGATATTATTTTACTCTAAAAATACAAGCATGAACTATTTTATTTAATCTTGATTGCTGCAGTGGAGCAAATTTGTCACAGAGAATTAATCATCTGCAAAGGTTAAACCTAGACTTCCTACAATTAGGATGTCACTAATTGAAGCAGCCATCTCCATGTGAGAACTACTTGTAAGGTTTCTGATTTAGTGAACATATTTACAACAGCAGGCTTTGTGTATTAATGGACTAGCTATGAAAGAGTCTATCTTAGAAATTTAACAGGTACCTTTTTTTCTGATTGAACACTACAAAATTGATCTTTCCCGGAAAATATTTAAAAAACAACAACATGATATGTTATCTTGGACAATGAATATTACATTGCAATTGTGTATGGGTTAATATTCTTATAATATTATATAGAAATATTGTACACTTTATCGTATGAATGTCATTATATGAACAGTGTGTGATAGTGAAACGTCATTATGTATTATTTACTATTACATCACAAAAGGATGAAAATCAACAATACAATATAAAATAACTTTATTGTAGTGGTGGAGTTATACTGACATTTTCTGGAACTAATTTAGATGTGGCATTGAATCCTCTTATAATTATCAATGGAGTTTCTGTAAGTTACTGACTGTTCTAAAAGACTACAATGGCAAGTTGAATAAATATGTATACAGTCCAACTGTAGATCTAACAGCAGTTCATTTCTAACTTGTATTTCTCCTCCAACTCAAGTCACCTCATCCATGGTTGACTATGTCTTAAGACTAGACAATGCACCTTCTCCTAATACTACAACTTTTCCTCTGGCTGTTGTACAAGATCCTGTTATATCTGAATTTGTTCCTGAATCAATTCCATTGAGCACTGTGGATAATAGATTTATACTTCTTTCATTCTTAGTAAGCACAAATAGATTTCCTAAAGTTACACACTGTTTTCAAACATAATTACATAGGACATAAGGAAATATTTTATGAAAATCATTATTTAACAAGAAAACAACACATTTAAGCACAATAATACAGATTCTTTATGCTATTAACTATGTATAGGGTAGAAATGTACAATCAGTACTGCTGGAAGAAATTCATATTGATATTGGAGACAGTCCATGCAGCCTACATCCAATTGATGACTCTATGGTAAGATGATATAATAAAAACACTTATTTTTAAGACTATAAATTTTAATCTTCAGATTTCCTGTACTCTTTCAAGTATTCCTATTTACAACGACAGACTTGAAGCAGTTGTGAAGGTATGAAGTTATATACACAAAATTTTATCGTGACACACATAATACAGTTGAAACAAGATTTTTTATAAATTAATATTAATAATAATTGGGAATGTGGCAATAGAAAATTATAGCAATAGTATTATTTTTTGCTTAGGTAACACCTGTGGCAATGTTTTCTATAAGATACTATACATATAACTTAAATTATATAGTGAATGAGTAAAGCAAATGAGTCACTATCAGGGGTAACACAATCAAAAAATTGTTTAATCATTATGTTTGGACATAATATGTCATTGTTGTACTTTAACACTCCCATTTGGTGGTCAACCACATCCTATACTCCACTAAACGGAGTTCTTTGGTTTATTGATCTTTACCTGTATCATCTTGGAAAATTTAATCACTTACCACTTTGAATTAGGTTATGTCTGTTTTGGCATAGGTCACAACTAAGTATTACAAACTTACCGAAGCTCATTTTCTATTAGAATTAGTAGCAATGCTACGTTAACTTGGTTTGCGCAGTTTATTAATATAGCTGTATGCCCTGTGCAGCAGTCTAACATTCAAAAGTCTCTGTTGGTGTACCCCATACACAAGTGAGTGTGTGAATAAAATAATGCACATTGTTTTACTTTTGGTTGAAACATTTTACCTGCTACTTGTGACAATTACATATTCACCAATTGTGCTGAAGCACATACTAGTCCATTTTGTATTTTGTAAAATATACTAGTTAATATAAGGAAACCCCAAGGATTGAAAATATTGTACATTAAACCATTAACATAAAGAACAGTTGAGTATATACACTTACATTATGTTATGTAGGTAAATATTGGAAGAAATATTCAATATACATTACCAAAACGTCTTATATTTGTCTCACCTACCACTTCCAATTCCACTGGAGTAGCAATAGGAGCTGTTGCAGCAGTTATGGCAGTAATCATATGCTTTCTGATAGCCATTGTTCTTTTAATAGTTATAAAAAAAAAACCCAAAAGCAGACACCAGTCATTAAGTATTAAAACAAGCATAAAAAATGATGAGCTTCAACTGACTACCATCAATAGAGCAGGTAACCAATGTTATATATTGTACATAACTACTGGTATGATCCTAGTGTTTTTGTATACAGAAGAATCAACCAAGAACTGGTTGAAGATCATTCCAGATAATCTTGTGGTACAAAATAATGAATTAGAATTGCTGGACTCAATACTTGGTGAAGGTAATTGTATACTTGCCAAATCTTTCACTCTTTTCAAAAAATACAAATGCTGTACATGTAAAGTTATTGTTACAAAATATAACAAGGCATTGTAATACTAAGTAACTATATGACACATAATATTAAGCACTTTATATACCTATAGAGTAACCATTGCTATATACAATCATTATAATTTTCCTTTGTCTTTTTGTAAATAATACTTAAAAATTATTCACACTAGCATTACATAGCCCGCTATACAAAATAATAATAAAATCAGATCAGATTGTAATTTTTACTTTTAATTGAAACCTCTATCATTAAAATGTGCATTAAAATGCTTAGAATGATTAATACCAAAATATTTTTTATTGATATTAAGGATGATGATACTCTCTATGTGTCTCTTACAGAGAATGATTACTTTATGACATAATTGTTTTTTTAATATACAAATATTATGTGATCATACATGTCATTAGTATTCTCAACTATGACAATTTCATATGGCAGTACAAGAGTATCATATGTGAGCGGGTCTGGGAAAAGGGACCTTACGGCGCAAAAATTGAAATTGAGATATAGGCTCTAGAAGTAAGCCATCGGAAAAATTCTTTCTTTCTCCTATATTTTTTGTTTTTTGCAGAATTAGTCTCAGTGACCCTTATGCTATGTCTATGCCAAATTTCAAATGTCAAAACAACTTAAAAGAGTGAGACTATTGCATGCACTCTACAGCTTACCTCTGGCTGAAAGTTTACCGCTACAGCGAATAGAGTAGCTAAGAATTCCGACGAGACAGGCCGTGAGACGCTTTGAAAGCTAATAATAACTCTACACCAACTTCGTTAGTCGCCATTAAAAAGCGGCTGCACAATTTACTTGCGTATGCGGAATATGCCAATTTATGTTTTCTCGATTTCTAGTTGAATTGCTTTGCTGAATACAGCCCATTTCAACTGCCAGTTTCTCTGCGCGTCGAAGGTTTTACCCTCCAGTATTTTAGCACTAAGCTGAGATAAATTGTAGCTTTTTATTAGCATAAAAACTCATTTTTTTTGGTTTACGTGAAATGCCCCCTTTTGTCAGAGCCTGTCACAATAAAGTTTCTTTGCACACTAATAAAAAGAAAAAATTATCTCAATATACTGTAGTAAAATTAAATGTTTATTGTATTAGGTCATTTTGGAGAAGTAAGGAAGGCTAATTTGCTGAAATTTTCATCTGATGTTGCAGTTGTGGCAGTTAAGACAATAAAAGGTAACTACAAGTACTGCCTAAATAATTACCTAAAATTTCAACCAGAAAACAAAATAAATTATTATTAAAACCAACTTACCAGTACAAATATTATTGGTAAATTAATAGTTCATGTATAGTCAAATAAATGAGTAAATGTTTTTGAAGTTGAGTAATTGATGCATACTCTCCTGGTCAATTTGAAGAAAATTAACTCAAATATAAAATTTGAATGAATTTATTTCTGTATTGATTTCGTAAATGTCATGAGATGTTTTTCCAAATTATATGTTAGTTTGGAAGAAAATTATTATAATCTTTCAAAGTATTTATCATATTTAATCTTTGTACTGTTTGGTTCAAGCAGACCAAATCAGTTATTTAATAATTCTACTGTATCATTTACCATCATTCAGTTCTATGTCAGTGCTTGTTATTTGTTAACCCTCAGTGCGCATACACGAGAGGGTTATAGTAGTTGCCCTGTCTGTTTGTCTGTCTGTCTGTCTGTCTGTCTGTCACGCTCTGATTTTGGAGAATACTGACAATTAGCAGTTGATTTAGGTATGAACTTACTCAGGATGAAGATTTAAGACCTTTTATTGTGCTACTTTTTTTTTTATTTCGGGCTAATCGTTGAGAAAACGCGAAGCTTTCAGCTCCGCGGTAGGTACCAGCTTTTATGGGCAACGCCCCCTAGCATCACGTCATAATCACATGAGCAAATAATTTCTTGCAGCCAGCGGTGTAGTTTGATTTTATGCTCAGGGAAGTTAACGGAGTTGAAAGAAGTGTGAAGTTTCACGTTGAAAATGCGTATTGGTGAGTGATTTTATAGTTTAGCTTCTTCTTTTCTTACGAAGAGAGCGTTTCCATGTACCATTTTCATTGGTCGAATTATTTTGATGCCTCATTAATATAGCTAACAGATTGTTTTTTCTTTTGGAAAAATATTATAATTGTAATAGCTAGGTAGTGCTTAATAGCGCTGAGGGTTCGCACCTTTGGTGCTTCATTGTTTATTGAAAGTCTCCACTAGAACCAACACACTTCTTAAATAGAATCTTTGACAAGTTAGATGTTTGTTTTAAGGTAAATTATTTTTTAGTTGTAATGACATTATTGAGATCAGTGAAATATTAGTGGGGTTAACAACATTACATCACATTGACAATGCAAGTGCCACCATTTTACCTCTATTACTGTATTACTGTAATAGTAGAACATAGCTATCTGTATTGAATTTTGTTTTTTGTTTATTTATTTATCTCTAGGTAGTGTTTCAAGAGATCAAATGGAGAGTTTTCTTTCAGAAATTTTAAAGATGCATCAATTATCACATCCTCATCTGATGAATTTGATTGGAGTTTGCCTCAGTGATGACTCTTTTCCTTTAATTATAATGCCATATATGGAAAATGGTAGTTTATTAAACTATTTGAAGAAGAAAAGGACAGACCTGTTCTTAGGTTATGATGTTGATGAGGAAGATGTAAGCTGAATAATAGCTTTGTAGTACTCTAAGAAAATGTTTAATGATCCTGCAGATTCATAGAGTTAGAAAAATTCTCTTGAAGTTTTGCCATCAAATTGCCCTTGGAATGTCACATCTTGCACGGAATCGTATAATTCACAGAGACTTGGCTGCTAGAAACTGTCTGTAAGTTCATTATCAATTTAAGTCCCAATAAATCCCCACTAAACATTGTCATCCACGATTGCTCACTCCCACATCCACACCCTATGCCTTATACTGTATCTCTGTATCCATTACTGGAAGGAGAGTGATTGATAATACACACAAAAGTCTCCCTTCCAGCCAAATATGGGGAGTTGCTGACCTTAGCTAGATTTTGGTTGTACACCAATGCTAGATCTTACTAGTACATTCTTGCTAGCCCTTGCAAACAGGTCACACTTCCCTCCCTACTGAACTATTGACCTCCTCTGCAGTTTATATTATACATGCACAATATATACATATAATTATTAGATTAAAACTTTCTCACCTAAAGGGGTATAGAAGAAAGCAAAGGAAAATGTGAATAAATCTTATTTGTCGCCTGGGATTCGAACCCAGGGCCACTGGCTTTAGCCACTAGTGCTCTAACCACTGAGCTACGACAACCCTCAACTTCCAAATGATAGTTATATAATTATTATAAAAAAATATTATTCTTTTAGAAACTTCCTTTTCCTAACTTTGTACAAATAATAAGCCGGGACATCTCAACTGAGTCCAGGCAGCGGACACTAACGTTTTTAATTTTTATTAAAATTAATTTCCAAGTTCATAATTACAAAATAAATTCTCAACTAAAATTTGAACTTCATAGGTTGATCAGCTTTAAATTTACGCTGATTTGAACTTTTGACCTTTTACGGTTACTCTGATAACAATGAAATTTCATAACTGTAGTTCTGTTTTTCCATTTTACATGCAACTTGGCTCATTTGAAAGCTGTATGTTCAGAGATTCTATTTCTGCCATTAAAATAAAAGCAACAAGTACTGTTACCCACTAAAAAAGTTGTTTAAATTTTGACCTTTGACCCTTCACAATCGTCAAATGTAAAAAAATTGAAATTTTTTTATAGTACTGGAGTAACCATTATTTAATTTTATTACAGAAAGGAACGTGAATGGAAGTAGTCACAATCTACCATTAGGCTCATGTGGGTGAATATAACTCAAGACACAATTTTCTATAGGCTTTGTAATTTCAATAGCAGTAGCTGGGCTCTTACATCAACCGAATACATATCCATTGCTGATTGCAAAATGTAGATTTTATTACTGATAGTGCAGGTTTGGCATGTCCAAGTTCTTCATTATATGTCTTATATTGGAGTGCTTTGCCGGTATCTCTGATTAATCACTTGATTCTTTTAGGATGTCAGCCTGCAGAGATTCTGATAGTAATAACAACGTAAGTATTGCTGTGATCCATTTGGCAATCATCCCGTTAAGAGCAAGGGAGATTTGAGATTGGTTACTGAAAACCAAGGCAAAAAAACATCCTTTAAAGGTTGCTTTTAATTCAAAAGATTTGTAGCATGTGTAGAAAGATATTATCGAAATTGCAAGTTCAAAAAGAATCACCACCAATGTTAAAAAGAAGTAATTTGGTGGAAGGAGAATTCCTTGTAATTGAAGATTTCTCAGTTCGAACTTTGATACATATTCATAATAATGAAGAAACAATTGCCCCATGTTGTCTAAGCCAGTTGCTACATTCATATTTTACCATAGACAGTAAAATATGTGAGGGCTCAGCCCCCGACTATCAAAAGTGGGGGTGCATTTGCCACCCTTCTAAACACATCATTATTGTAATATAGCTGAAACATGTGAAATGTAGGATTCTAAGTTAAACTTATTAGAAGAGACAAAAGTACAGAGTATTCAGACACATTTAGTCCAAATATTTATGTAGAGAATAGTCTGGAATTGTCAAATATGTGAATAATAACAATAATAACCACGATAATGAAATTTATTGGCTTTTTAAGCTTTTTTGTGATACATTTGCAAGATATTATTATTTTAACAAATTTATGGCTCTTATTAGTAAGTGTACTTTAGTTGAGTCTAGGATTATCATGGACTTAGTGTATAACTAAACTGTCCCAGTAAGCTCTAGCACTAATGTCAGTTTCAATTATTTTTTTGTTATAGTTCACCTTTACCCTTTATTGGGCATGGTTTAGCCACTTTTAGGGTGTGTCTTAATTTTGGTGTTGTCTAAAATTAAGGGTATAGATAACAGAAGTCTTGATAATCTAGGAAGCACTGTAATAAACATGACCAATACACCCTGAAAGTGAGCCCTAATAATTTCTATAAATAATTACATAAAAACTACTATTAAAAATTACCTCGTATTCAACTTTAGATACAAATGAAACCAATTATGTCAGGTATTGAAGATTACACTAAGGCCTTAAAATTGTCTGGAAACATTAAATTTAGAATGGCTAAATGTGATTTAATCTAAAACATATTTTGTTTCTTCAATTATTTTTTTGAAGATTGGATGCCAAGAATAATCTAAAAATTTCTGACTTTGGCCTGTCAGAAGATGTCTATACTACTGAATATTATCGACAAAAAGAAGCAGTTACTTTACCCTTTAAGTGGATGGCCCCAGAAAGTTTAGATGATGCCATCTTCTCTACAAAATCTGATGTGGTATGATTTATACAGTACCTGATTTTTTATTTTAATTGACAACTGTAAATTAACAACATGCAGTAGATATGATTGCTACAAGCTTTAAAACAGTTGGATTATGGAGTGTTTCATAAAACAATAATTTTGTAATTATAATTGGCACACGCAGTCATATTTTGGGCTGTAAAAGAAAATGTTAAAAATTATAAATGTAATGATTAAATAACATGCAATAATTATTTGTATGTACTTTCTGGGTGCTACTTTGTTGGCATGTAGCACAAATTTGCATCAATTTTGACCTATTACATTGTTAACATTAATGACGGCATGATTGTTAATGCTGATTTTATATATCTATTTAGTGGTCATATGGTGTTACCTGCTGGGAAGTGTTTAGTTGTGGGAAAATCCCTTACCCAGGAGTCAATACAAAAGACCTTCCTGCACTACTAAATGAAGGAGCGAGGCTGGAATATCCTACAAATGCTGCCAACACCACGGATATGTAAGTTAGCTTTCCCTTACATGTATTATAATGAGTATGCCGTATCCACATTGGAATTTAATAAAAATAATATTTAGCTATAAAGATGTTATTTTGAAATTACTAAAGAAAAAGGTCAACCTTAATTAATTGGTTTCTTCACTATTGCACTCAATGTGTGAGGAGGAAAATAAACTGTGTATTTGGAAAACAGCAAACAACTCTTGAGTGTTTTAGCTACACTTTACTATACCTCAAGTTGATGTTGTTTATAGAGGCATATTTTCAAACAACAACACTTTCACTTTTACATTTTTTAAGCTTCAATAAGTAAATACATGAATCTGTCTTTACAAAAAAAGTACAGCAGATTCTTTAAAATAATAATTTTTTAGCAAAGTATATACTATATTGTTTATTCTTATGAAAAACAAGGATTATGGGATCTTCCCTAATCAGGGTGATATGCAGTGGCTTAAATGAAACTCTAATATTGTGTGGTTTACTCCTATCTGTCTTAATTTTCTAAACCATTAACTTATAAGCACATGCATCATAGACAATTTGTTGAAGGTTATTATACACTCCAACTATCCCGATTAAACTAATACCAACTGACTTGCTTGCCCATAGTTAGGTAAAGGTTGCTAAGTGTGATGACAAGAGCTATAACTGCAGACCAGCTGAAGTGATAAATATATTACCTAAGAAATCTCATATTTCCTGAAGTCAAAATATCTTGCACTCTAATCGTCCTTAAGATGTGAATGACGGGTGTGTGGAAATGTTTACATGATAGTTGCCAAGAGCTGAAAGTACCAAGGAATCTCAATATTTTCCAGCTAATGACCTGAGAAAGAAATCTAAACCTGAGAGTTTAATCTTACAATAATAATAGTTACTGGTATTATTCTCTCCATCACATCTTACAATTCATGTAGTTATTGTTGGAGTTATCTGTTACATTAGTAATAATACTTACAAATATATTAAATATACCATTTATCACGTAATATAAATAATTACATACTACAAAATGATGGTTGGTTTGACAATTAAGTAACACAAGAGTCATCACCCTACATCTGTTACTTCAGTATCCATGTCAATGATTTCATACTTTTTTGTTACAGTTACATTACCATTCAGAAATGCTGGAAGAAAATTCCTGATGACAGACCTACATTTGATGAACTGTCTTCACAGTTTAATTCTAAATTACAGGCTTTAATAACATGTGTGGAATGTACTACTGCAGATGAAGGTAAGTTAAGGTGGGAAATAAATCTTATGAAGTATTGATTGTGAATTGTTATCCAGATAATGCTACCATTAAAAAATCAGTTAAAAGAAATACAATATTAGTTCCCTGTGATAATGAATAGATATGAAATTGTAGCTATGGATGGTAGTTGCTAATTAGAGATCAATTACAAAATATACTAGAAATACAAAATAGAAATAGTTATTTGGGATTTTCAAGTCAAACTTATAATCATTTTATACAATGAGTATGTCAAAAGTTGTTGTATGCCATAAATGTTTCTTCTTCAATGCTACTGATCTATTATCTTACTATGTGTACTTTTTAATACAATTTAATACTGTCATAAGCTTCATAATTATCACTTTGATAATAATCTATTAGATGCAAGATATGAAACTATAGATTCAACAGAAAGTAAACAAGGTAAATATGCCTAGAATGTTATATTACTATTGGTATGTTGGAATTTATGCAGATTCAACATATGAGGTTATGAATGACCAACAAGGTGTGTTACAACTCAAGAAAAGTAAAATTTATGCTTCATATCATATTTAAATATGTATTTGATAATAATTAACACAATAATAGATGCAGAATATGAAGTTATGAAAACGTTGACAGGTAAAGTTGCTATATAGCCATGTAGCTATTGTTATTAGACTTTGTAGTATTTACCAACTGAAATTTGATTACTTACTTTTTAAGGTGCTGTCATATAGCAATGCCTAAGCCTTTAGTAGTGCGCTCCAGTTGAATAGTCGCGCATTATCTACCACAAAGTCGCGCCCCACTTTACAGCAAAATAGTATTCATGAAATGCAGCTGAGTCATTCACCATTGCGTGCGTACAGTTGGGGTGGGGCGGAGTCAATTTACAATCAAATATCCTTGCACACTGAAGTAATGAATCCCTTGTACTGCTCAGGAACGAACCAACAGCTACAGTTCAAACTTTGCAAACTTAAACCAGACCTTCATACAGCCTCCAGCACCTTTCTAATGTGATCATGATCACTCACTGAATCTGAAAAAATTTTTAATATCATCAATATAAACCATAGAAAATCAGCACAATCCTTCAACACTTTGCACTCCTACCTGCTGCCCAATCTCTTAATACTTTTAATTTCTCTGCTAACTTCTTGGCCCATTCACTAGTATTCAATTGATCAAAACTCTTCAGTATCCATCCACAATATAAAATATCAAGTGCAGTTCTGATGTTACGACCCAAACCAATTCATAAAGACTTAACCCAGTGGCTAACAAGGCAAATGAAATCTGATCTACCCAATCAAAACTAACAGCAATGGCTTTTCTAAGTATTCCTACTAAAGTGGATTGCATCCTTTCCACAACCCCATTGCTTTGAGGATGATATGCAGTAGTATGAACAAGATTTTTTCCCAATAAAATACCTTGAGTTCACCTGACAAGTGCATACCATTACTGACACAATTTGGAATGGCTGGCCAGTTCTACCAAACACAACAATTAGAGCACCTGCTGCTGACTTAGCAGTGATAGAATTAAGTGGAACCACATCAGGCTATCTAGTGACCATACAAATGTTTGTTTAAAGGTAACCATGTGCACCTATTATGCTCTGCTCCAATGCTTGTCAATTTACCTATAATGCTTCTCAAATTTATCTATTATGCTCCTATTATGCCCAATCAAATACTCAAATAACGATGAAAAATTATTAATTGGAGTCATAATGATAGTGAACTTGGATGTTCAAAGAAAATGTACTATGAGAGAGAAAAAAATCAGTATATTGCTTGGTTGACACTACCCACCACAGAGTCTAAATGTACCATGTGCTTTCGCATGTATATATAATATATATAATTATTCCAAATGTTATTTATAGCACCGTTTAGATTGTGTGACCTTGACACTTGTTCTATAAAAATAATGATTAATATAATTTTTGAGGATATGAAGAATTTCTAACGTTGCAATCACTGATAGGATCTGTTCAAGTGAAGTCGAGCTTTCTTCTAAAAAGCCAACTATTATAGTCTATCCTAACATGCTTACTGAGTTCAAATACAAAGTCAGTTGAGGTGTGCAAAACACACTTTGTATTTAACACACCAAAATAAAGGAGTGCTTAACACACTTGGTATCATAAATAAAGTATGCTAGACACACTTTATGTTACGCACACCTTAAGGTGTGTTGACTGTTTTGTATGTTATGCACACTTCCATTTTTTTAGTGTTTAGCCGAACTTTCTTAGTAAACACATTGATTTGCTTAGCTAACTATTTCTGTTGATAAGTACATGTCGATTATAAGCGTAATTCTCAAAGAGATGTATGATTTATTGTTTGATTAATATTGATTATGTATTCATTTGATCTTTCCTTTATATTGCAGAACCACATCCTGATGATGAAGAGACAATTATAATGACAAAAAATGAGTTATACGGAATTCATCGCTCGAATGATGTCACTGTGCCTTTGTAGAAATAAAAAAGTTTTAAAACACTTGTTGTGAACTTCTGTAGTGGATTTGTAATTTTTCATGTGTTTCGTAGCAACTACTCAATTATTATAATATTAGTTGTTGATTATGCTTTTTTATTAACTTGAAATATGCCAACTGCTACTATGTTGCGTGGTACTTGCTAGTATACAATAATATTAGTTTGCCAATTTAAAATATGGCAGTATATTTTAAACCAATAATGAGCTATTGCGTCTTGCCATAATAGGTTCCAGCATGCAGCCGTGCAGTGTTCTGAACACACACCCAAGAAACATGCATTCAACTGTTGTATTCACAACAATTAGTGCTTCTGTCAATTGTGTTTACTAGCTACAAGAATTGGATGACTTACAAAAGATATGTCTCCTAATATTTCGTTAAAAAAATCGAATGTTGCTTTATAGACTCATTGTTTAGACTCATTGTGTAATTTATGTTAATTGACCAATTTTCAAATAATATAACTACGTCTAAAAAGGTTCATTAATAATATATCAAATAAATTGAGTGTTCTAATGATTGAGAGAATACACATGTACTTACACATCTTACAGAAAGCACCCTGAGGTGACAAGAAGCAGACTAATTAGTGTTGTAGACATTTGTATGTATGTAGCAGATGGTTTACAGGTATAGCACCAGGAGGTGACAAGAAGCCGGACTAATTAGTATTGTAGACATTTGTATATCTGTAGCAGATGGTTAATGGATGAAGGTTTTATATACAGTATTATGATCACCCACTTATAATTGCCTGGTGTTCATTGTGGTGAAATACCATTTCCACATGCTCACTACAGGAACACCTTCAGGAACATATTAGATTATTAACTATAATTAGCCTACCGTGCCATTTACTAGTCATGCATCTCACATCTCACCCTATTCTCTCCCATTGCTACTTCCCATGTACTCTAACGCACTACCCTTGTATGCGTTCATCACACACAATTCCTGGTTGGTTTTATATATATATTGGCCAACCCAACTTGTAGAGTTCAGTTCAGATTGTATAAGCATTATTTGACATCTTGTGAGATACCTACTCCTCTATCCGCTTAGAATTAAAACTCTAGCTTGGGTCGAGAGTTTGAAGGAACTCGGTTTGATCGCTGAGAATCCTGTTGCACATTCCGAACTCTGGTGGCAGCGCTATTTTATTTTGTCTCTATGTGTCTCACCACTTCTGGTAGCAGCGGTCGGATCTACTAGTCTTCAACGAACGAGTGAGATGAATCCATTGCCTGTTACGGCGCTACTGGAAAGAACTTTTTGTGTTTGCCTTGATTTTTTTTTCATATTTTTTTATAAATTCTTTCATATTTTTCCTTGTTTATCTATATCTGGTGTTTCAGCGGAAAATAATTTTATTGTTTTTGTTTTGTTTTTTGGTTAGCGGTTTGGTGCATAAATCATATTGTTCTTGTTATTTATTAATTTTTGTGTATCGACACTGTTGCAACTGACAATTTCTATAAGTTTTGTATTACTACTTGTTTTTTGTTGTTGTTTTTTGTAAAATGGAGAAATCTGAAGTTATTTCGGACCATACTAGGAGCAAGACCAAGAGATCACAGATCGATACTTCAAGAAAACAAGCACTTGACAGAGAGAGAACAGCAGAAGGCACAAAAGAGCCAACAGAAACAGTAGAAGGCACAAAAGAGCCAACAGAAAGCTCAGAAGTAGCAACTACACCATCTAAAGACTCAGAAATGGACAGGAGAGAACTGCTTGTTTTGACTAGTGATTCTGATGAAGACTCCGGAGAGGATGAAGAAGTACCAATTGACATGTCAAGGCCTTCTATTGAGCAGTTTCTTGCCCTGATGATGAAACAGACCATAGATGAGAAGAAGGCCAAAGAAAAGCTTAGAAAACTTAAAGGGAAGAGAAGAAAGAAGGAAAAACCGCTAGAGCATTTTGAAAGAGAGAGAATTGAGGAAAAGAAACGAAAGGAACGTGAACAATTTGAGAAACAGTTGTCTTTATTACATCAGCAGATTACAAACAATATTGAAAGTCAGAAGTCCCAGGGAGAGAAACTTGCCAAAGAAACTGAGAGGAAGGACCCGCTCGATAGGGCCAATTGACTAGAGGAGAAGGCGGATCGCATTGCCAAAACTCTTCTGCCAATGCAACCAGGAGAGGACCTTTACTCTGCAATGATCAGGTTTGAGAGAATCATGGTGAATAAGAATATAGAATCATTTCAGTGGGTTCCCTTTCTTGAGCATGTTTTGACAGGGTCTCATCTTAATACTTATCATGCCCATGTTGATAGTTGTCATGGTAAATATGGTGATTTGAAAGCAGTATTATTGGATGCTGGTGGGTTTAATATCCATGAGTGCCTGGACACTTTCCTTTCCCATTTTCGGCCTGGGGGTAGTTTAAGTGCTTCCCAGTGGTCACAGTTGTCAGCCCATTGTATATTTATTGTATTGAGGAAGTGTTTAGAACTCAATCATCTAGCTGATTCTGATATAAAAGCTGTAGCTAGTGCTATTTCCTCTTGTTCTGTTCTTTCTACTTTACCTCGTGAAGGTCGAGCCTTTGTTTTTACCTCTGAACCTACAACTGCTCATGATCGAGTGCTCGCTTACTGGCAATACAATGGCAAACCTCAGAATGTGGATAGACCTTACCGAACTTACCGTCATGAGCATGAGCGTGTACCTGCAGACAAATTTCACAACCGACGAAAATTTCCTTCCAGCAATTCATACAACAGTGAAGCACGTTTTCAGTCCCATAGAACTAGCATAGAATCTGGAACTTCTGAGACAACCTTTCCAGTTACTTGTTTTAAGTGTAACAATGAAGGTCACTATGCTGACCGGTGCCCTGAGCGCCGAACAAACTCTGTTTCAACTCCATCAGTGTCTCAGCGGACTTCTGAAAACAAACCACCTGCTAGTACCTCTATTCTTCAACTAATTCTGGTACCTCAATTAATCAAAAGAAAGATAATGACAAATCAGTTTGCTATAATAGTCAGTGGTGTTTCTGATGAGGGTTGCACTGAAACACTTCGTGATTGTCTTAATGTTAAAGATGGAGCACCTAGAAAGTTTAATGGTAATGAAAATATTAGTGGTTTCCCATGTACTTTGCGATTAGATTTGGGTGCTGATGTAAGTGTGATATCTGCAGATTTAGTTATGCCAGATGATTCCATTGTAGCACATACAGTCATTATGAGGTTTGACCACATTAAATATAAGGTCCCTAAGTATTGTTTACCCTTCAAGTCTTATGATGTTTCTGGTAATTGTTTGTTTGCTGTGTATGACAAATTAACAGCTAAGTATGCTTTGATTGGCTGTGACTTGGGTAATACATTTCATGAATTACTATCAATTGCTATTGCCCAGGCCCACAGTGTGCTAGTGACTCGAGCTCAGACTAGTGCGCTAGCTGTTGAAGACAGCGAGCGTAATGCACAGCAACAAGCTGATGAAGGTCTACCGATTTCTTTGGCTGATATTGATTCCCTTCAATCTGATGATGAACCATCAGATGAAATTACTCCTGTCCTTCCTTGTGAGTCTGATATAGTTCCTAATGATGATACATGCTTGTCAGTTTCTAGTGAATTTCAACCTAATGTGACTTCTGAGTGTCATTCCCCGGTTAATAACTCTGTATCTCACTTCCCTAGTTTAGCTGCTCTTGACAATGTCAATGATTGCACTTCTCAAGGTGCAATCGCAAATGCTAACATCTCTGATAGTTCTCTGGCTAGTAGTTGTTCTATTCCTGTCATCGGCTTTGATGGAATTACAAAGTCCGACTTAATTCGTATGCAAACTGAGGATGAGTCAATTGCGGTTGAGGGAGTTCTCATGTGTCTGACAACCACAAATGGTCGAGTTGCCCATGCAGTTGTTGTACCCAAATCACTCAGGGAGAAAGTTTTACATGCTGCTCATGATCTATTAGGCCATTTTGGCATTGATGCCACAAGGGCCTTGATTAATGGCAATTTTACATGGCCAGGCTTGTATGAGGATGTAAAGAAATATGTGGGTTCCTGTAATGCATTCCAGAAATTCTTAAAAAACATCTCCACCCAAGGCTCCTCTGATTCCTCCAGAGATTATTGTTGAACGTTTCGACAAAATTGCAGTTGATGTTGTTGGGCCTTTAGTATCAGAGGGGTAGGAACAGGGGGTGCAAGGGGTGCAAGTGCACCCCTACTTTTTTAGTTGGGGGTGCATTGCACCCCCACTTTTTCAAAGCATTCGTTCTTTTTATAAGAATTTTGAATAATTTTTTCACCTGCTCATTAATATCTATGATCAGGCTAGTAGAGTGTAAATATAACTATTACTTGTGAAGTCTCACTGAAATCAGACACACAGGACTATATAGAAAAGGTGAGATGGGTTGTTTAAATGCTACTTTTTCATTTGTAGGTCAGTTTTCAGCTTTAAATGTTGCATGTTGTCATTGGTGGGCGTTTAATAGGATAGATCTACTTCTTTTTTTTTCAGATGTCTACCAAACGCAAGTCTCAACTAACACTAGCTCAATGTATATCTACTAAAAAACTAGCTATAGAGGTTGAGAGAAGCTCACAATTAATGTCAGACTCAGAAGAAGAGAGCTTAGATATCGAGATTACTCCAAGAACATTGGAGTCTGAGGAATCTGGGGCAAGCTTGCCTGCAGATGGTAGTACTAAATGCACTGCAGTTTGCTGTAGTGATTTTTCTAATGCTTACCAACCGACCAACAAAAAGCTCTACAAAATCTTTGTAATCAGCAGCGTAATTTCCGCCCTGAATGAAGACTACCCATGGCTGACAGTTTGTCAAACCAAACGTAAAGTGTTCTGTTTACCTTACCGTTACATTTTTCTGAATAAGTTGCACATTTTCAACAAGAATTGTAGTCCAGCCTTCATAGAAGACGGTTTCAATAATTGGAGAAAGGCTACAAAGAAGTTCCATGATCATGAAGACAGTCTTTGCCACCAAGAATCCACAATGAAATTGGATGCAATCAAAAAACCTACGCTACCTCAGCTATTTAGTGATCAGGTACGTCAACAACAAGCACGCAGAAGAAAGTCTCTTCTAACTCAGTTATCTTGTTTGAGATATCTACTGCGACAAGGTCTGGCTATTCGTGGTCACAATGATGATCATCAGGGTAATCTCAAGCAGCTTTTATTGATGATGTCCCATGTCGAATCTGATTCAACGATCGTTGGTTGGCTCCAAGAGAAGAAATGCATGTCTCCTGATATCACAGTCAGTCTTGAGGACCTTGCTTGGCAACATTAAGAAGACTACTCCCAGCTGGTATGCAATAATTGCTGATGAGGCTACTGATGCAGCTAATGGAGAGCAACTGAATTTGTCTTTGAGGTGGGTAGATGATGAATATGTAGTCAATGCTTTGGTCTCTTTGTGGTACCAAATACCACTGCTGACACTATAACTTCTGTGATCAAAGATCTTCTGATCAGGTGTGATATGGCTTTGTCTCTATGCAGAGGACAAGCTTATGACAGAGCTGCAAATATGCAAGGCAAAAGGAAAGGTGTTGCAACCCAGATAAGAGGTGAAAATCAAGCAGCTTTGCCAGTTCATTGCTTCTGTCATTCCCTGAACCTTTGTTTGCAGGATGCTGGTAGGAACATTGTTTCGCTAAGAAATGCTCTTGATACTGTACGAGCAATAGGAAAGTTAATCAAGTTCTCACCTAAAAGATCACACTTATTCAATCAAAAATTGATTGAAGCTGACTCTGAGTCAGTTGTCACAGTTAAATCTCTTTGTGCCACAAGATGGACAGCTCGGACCTCTGCCATTGAAGCTGTGCTAAAGGACTATGCAATTCTGATGGAAACAATGAGTGAGATTAACAGTACCACACATGATGAGTATGGCCTCAAAGCTGCTGGAATATTGGCTTCATTGGAGAAGTTTAGCATTCTGTTTGGGCTTAAACTTGGCTACATTCTCTTTGCAGCCGCTGAGTAAGTATCCAAGAGTCTACAAGGAAAAGATGTTACACTAAAAGAGGCTTTATCATCAATTAACTTGGCTGCAGCATTCTATAGAAGACAACGAACAGCCGAGTCATTTGATCGATTTTATGATGATGTGGTAGGAGACCAGCATATATATTATGTAGCTGGTACACCTTTACTTGTATTGCTTGAAGGTCCACAAAGCTGAGAATTTACAGTTAACCAAAAACTCTGTCAATACTAAGTTGAAGCACCTAGCTTGGTCAATTCTGAACTTGACTTCTTTAGTCCTGTTCACATCTAACTACAGTATTATATATTGCATAAAGCTGAGACCTTACACCCGCCCTTCCACTTGTTTTAGTGTCTGTAAAATCAGCCTTCAACTATAAGGAACACTGTCTATTTTGTGGCAAGTCACAAACACATTATAACCATCGAAAGGAAGACAAAGGGCACAAACTAAAGAAGGTTCAAACAGGAGAATTTCATATTGAGTTTGAAAAGTTGTTTGATAAAAGAAAAGACAGATGGTCAGATACTGTCAGAGGCAGACTTAACAGCATCAATGATATGTTTGCAGTAGATGTAATGTACCATCAAATTTGCAGCATTAATTTTTTAACTAACAAATTCATTCCTTCTTATTTTTTATCATCGGAGGTATATCCACGAGCAAAGAGAGGCAGGCCTCAACATATACTGCAGAGAGAAGCATTCTTAAAAGTATTAGCATATTTACAAGACAATGACTATGAACCAATGTGAATTAGTGACCTTATTGAAAGGATGAAGCAGTGCTTATCTGATTCATGTTCAAATTGCCCTCCATATCAATTCACATACATGAAAGACCAACTAAAAGATTATTTTGGAGATGATCTGGTCATTACGGAAATCAGTGGAAAGTCTAATATTTACTGAACAATACTGCTGCTACAATTCTCCACAAATTTTATCGTGACTCCAAGCATGAAAAATGTGATGCAGATAAGCTAAAAATTATCATGACAGCAGCAAGATTAATCGAGAATGACATAGAAGCAGTCAGGCAAAGGATTCGAATTCCTCTGCTGAAGAAGCAACATTTTTCTTACCAGATTCCTTGCAGTTAATGTTGAACACTTTGTTCCCTTCCAAATGTGAGCTAGTGAAATTAGCTTCTAGCTATAGGGCAAACCATCATGCAGGGAACTCAGCCAAGAAGAATATTAGCATCTCTTCAAGTTGGACTTGGTGTACAGCTACACCACCACTTTGCTTCTAGGTTTCAGACTATAGATACTCTGAACAAGTATGGATTATGTTGTTCTTATTCAGAAGTTACAAAGTTTGAGTGCAATGCTGTAGTTGCTCAGTGCAACAGATACTCCAGGTTTGCTCATTATGTAGCTGACAATGTTGATCACAACATTCAAACGATTGATGGTATGAATATTTTTTATGGAATGGAAATGATTGCTGATACCACACCAGCAAATGCTAATGATCAAATGCATTCCCGTCAGTGCTCAAGACATTTTAGCAGTTGATACAATCAAAATACAGCCTTTCATATACAAAAAATGGAACACTTTAAAAAAAAAGTCCGAGGGTGCCCTAATTAAACTTAATGCAATGTGAAATAGGCTAATGGTGATAATTATTTCACTTCTTTTCACTATTATTTTATACACAATATTCAAAGTTTCCCTTTTTCCCAATGAAAGTTCACATTTAATTATATATTTCTTAATCAAGATAGCTCCTAATGGAAATCAGAGTATCTTCTTAAGTAGAAATGTGAGCAATAATATATAGAGTTGGAAACAAAAGAAACTACATAAGTCCCGCGTCAACATCAGTTACTTCTTCAATGCAAATGTCAGTGAACTTCGTATGTTTTGCTGTAGCTGCACAGCTGTTATAGTTCAGAAATGCAGAAGAAAGAAAAACTCCTAATGACCAACCTACATTTTGATGATTTGTCTTTACAGTGCCATACCAAAATATAACCGTACACCACATGTGTTTAAAAGCAAATTACTTTGTAATGTGAAGCTACAGTACTGAAAGCCTCTGTATTCTAATACATATTTTAACTTACTTTAGTCCTTGTTTAACAATGATTTATAAATAAAAGCTCATCAAGTAGAATGGGTTAAGTAGACACTGAATATAATTGGCGAGCGAGCGTAGCGAGCGAGACACTTACAGGGGTAAAAATGAAAAAATCGGGGATGTTTATTGGCGAGCGAGCGAAGCGAGCGAGACACTATCAGGGGTAACTCAATCGAGATTTCGCTATATATATTTATTTATTTATCTGTTTATGGGGTACGTGAGACCTCTGTTTTCGCCCGCGCTTTTAATTACGTAAGTTAGGTAAAGCGTTCACAGCTCCAGTATTTTTCAATTAACAAGCTCTGAGAATCCTTAGTGGCGGTGGTAAGTCAATGCGCTCTTTGTCATGGCTATTAGCCTTGCGCAACAGTATTTTACTTGAAAATACATTGTCCACTAGACTACTGCGAAGGTAAGTCTGTGTAGGTGCATGTTCAGTTGTGTTAAAGCATTGTGTGTTTACAACCACTACTTAGCCAAAGAATAACACAAAGAAAACTTTTAAATAACGTGTATTGTTTTGTTGTAGTTGTTTTCCTTCCAAGCAGTTGCAGAGAGTTGTTACTATGGCGCTGAAATCACTTTACCCTGTATGCTAAATCAGTAAAAAAAAACTGGACCTTATTTTCAGTAGCTTCAGTGTTAGAAGTCAAATCATTCATATAAGTCTTTAGGCCTGAAAATACATTGTCCACTAGACTACTGCCAAGGTAAGTCTGTGTAGGTGCATGTCCAGTTGTGTCAAAGCATTGTGTGTGTTACAACACTATTAGCTAAAGAATATCACAAAGAAAACTTTTAAATAACGTGTATTGTTTTGTTGTTGTTATTTTTTCCTTCAATTCAAGCAGTTGCAGGGAGTGGTTACTATGGCACTGAAATCCCTTTACCCTGTATGCTAAATTAAAAAACTGGACCTTATTTTCAGTAGCTTCAGTGTTAGAAGTCAAAATCAAGTAGTCTTTAGGCTCGCTCGCCATTTGTGCTCAAGCACACCACTAGTTTATTTGTATATATGTTTGGACGTACGTATGTCATTTTGTACTTTGACCCTCGCGTTTTTGTGTTAGTTAGGTGGTCGACCCCGTCCCAAATTGCACTAAACAGAATCCTCTGGTTTATCGATCAGTACCCGTATCACCCTAGAAATTCCGTTTTGAATTCTTTTGCGGGTGCAGTTAAAACTTGAAAACTTAAGGAACTTCCATTTCTATTCGAGTTTGTGGCGGTGGTAAGTCAATGCGCTCTTTGTCATGGTTATAAGCCGTGCGCAACAGTAATTACTTGAAAATACATTGTCCACTAGGCTACCGCTAAGGTAAGTCTGTGTAGGTGCATGTCCAGTTGTGTCAAAACTTTGTGTGTTACAACCACTACTTAGCTAAAGAATATCACAAAGAAAACGTTTAAACTAGTGGTGTGCTTGAGCACAAATGGCGAGCGAGCCTAAAGACTATACTATTTTTATATGAATGATTTTGACTTCTAACACTGAAGCTACTGATAAGGTCCAGTTTTTAAATTTAGCATACAGGGTAAAGGGATTTCAGTGCCATAGTAACAACTCTCTGCAACTGCTTGAATTGAAGGAAAAAACAACAACAAAACAATACACGTTATTTAAAAGTTTTCTTTGTGATATTCTTTAGCTAAGTAGTGGTTGTAACACACAATGCTTTGACACAACTGGACATGCACCTACACAGACTTACCTTAGCAGTAGTCTAGTGGACAATGTATTTTCAAGTAAATACTGTTGCGCACGGCTTATAACCATGACAAAGAGCGCATTGACTTACCACCGCCACTAACTCGAATAGAAATGGAAGTCCCTTAAGTTTTCAAGTTGTAACTGCACCCGCAAAAGAATTCAAAACGGTAAACATTCAATTTTCTAGGGTGATACGGGTACTGATCGATCACCAGAGGACTCTCTGTTTAGTGCAATTTGGGACGGGGTCGACAACCGAACTAACACAAAAACGCGAGGGTCAAAGTACAAAATGACATACATACGTCCATACATATATACAAATAAACTAGTGGTGTGCTTGAGCACAAATGGCGAGCGAGCCTGATAGTTAGGTAACATAAAATGTTACTATGTTTTACTTACTTCATGCAAACACTATAATAGCAGTTATGACATTTGATTTCAGCAAACAAATACAAAATCACTCTCTTACCTTATTAATGGTAACTTTTGTAGTATCAAACATCAACCATTCTGATAATCTCAATCACCAGTAACTCTTGAACAAGCTCTCAGCTACGATAAAAAATAAACCAGTGTTATTATTTGTAATTTTAGCCAACAAATATGGAATTACTACTTACATCATTCTTGAGTATTGATAACTTCTGTAGTATCAAATTGAAGTTATTTTGACCATCTGAATTACCTTGAATTCTTGACAACAAGCTCTCACCTACAAAAACAAAAGACAATCAATTTTAGCACACACAAATACAAAATTACTTTCTTACCTCATTTTCTTGAGCAGTGGTAACTTTTGTAGTACCAAATTTGAGCCAATCTGACTATTTGAATTTACCAGTCACTGTTGACTAGCTCTTAGCTACAAAAAAGAAAGGCCAGAGTTAATTTTGCATATTTAGCTAACAAATATGGAATTGCGTACTTATCTCAGCTTCCCTCGAGAAGTAGTAGCTTCCTAGCATTAATACTACGGCATTCTGACTACCAACGGCTCTTGACAACCAACAACCGGCACTCCGTATCCCCCCATAAAACGGCGAAGTTTTGAAATTAAGTCTGGAAAAGGGTCTTCAATGCCATAGTAACCTGTCGAATCAACTTTTTGTGTCTTGAAAACAAGCGTTTTAGCAGGAATTTTCTCATACTTTGGAGCTTAAGTATAAAGTAAGGTTTGCTTAATGCTGTAGTTTCAGAATAAACTGGAGTCAAGCCTAAATAGCCGTGTTTTTAGGAGAAAAAAGTTCCCCGCGCGCGCGTTTAAAGAGCATACGTACCATCCATACATACATACATATATACTAGTGGTGTGCTTGAGCACAAATGGCGAGCGAGCCTGATAGTTAGGTAACAAAATGTTACTATTTTTAGCTTACTTCATGCAAACACTATAATAGCAGTTTTGACATTTGATTTCAGCAAACAAATACAAAATCACTCTCTTACCGATTAATGGTAACTTTTGTGGTATCAAACATCAACCATTCTGATAATCTCAATCACCAGTAACTATTGAACAAGCTCTCAGCTACGATAAAAAATAAACCAGTGTTATTATTTGTAATTTTAGCCAACAAATATGGAATTACTACTTACATCATTCTTGAGTATTGATAACTTCTGTAGTATCAAATTGAAGTTACTTTGACCATCTGAATTACCTTAAATTCTTGACAAGCTCTCACCTACAAAAACAAAAGACAATCAATTTTAGCACACAAATACAAAATTACTTTCTTACCCCATTTTCTTGAGAAGTGGTAACTTTTTTAGCACCAAATTTGAGCCAATCTGACTATTTGAATTTACCAGTCCTGTTGACAAGCTCTTAGCTACAAAAAAGAAAGGCCAGAGTTAATTTTGCATATTTAGCTAACAAATATGGAATTACGTACTTACCTCAGCTTCCCTCGAGAAGTAGTAGCTTCCTTAGCATTAATACTACGGCATTCTGACTACCAACGGCTCTTGACAACCAACAACCGGCACTCCATTTCCCCCCCCCATAAAACGGCGAAGTTTTGAAATTGAGTCTGGAAAAGGGTCTTCAATGCCATAGTAACTGGTCGAATCAACTTTTTGTTTCTTGAAAAGCAAGTATTTTCTCAGGAATTTTCTCACACTTTGGAGCTTAAGTAAAAGTAAGGCTTGCTTAATGCTGTAGTTTCAGAATAAACTGGGGTCAAGCCTAAAAAGCCGTGTTTTTAGGAGAAAAGAGTTCCCCGCGCGAGCGTTTAAAGGCATACGTACCATCCCACATACATATATACATAACATATACCCGATTTTGCATTATCCACCCCTAATACTGTCTCGCTCGCTTCGCTCGCTCGCCAATAACATATACCCGATTTTGCATTATCCACCCCTAATACTGTCTCGCTCGCTACGCTCGCTCGCCAATAACGTGTATTGTTTTGTTGTTGTTTTTTTCCCTTCAATTCAAGCAGTTGCAGAGAGTTGTTACTATGGCACTGAAATCCCTTTACCGTGTATGCGAAATTTAAAAACTGGACCTTATTTTCAGTAGCTTCAGTGTTAGAAGTCAAGATCATTCATATAAAAATAGTATAGTCTTTAGGCTCGCTCGCCATTTGTGCTCAAGCACATCACTAGTATTAGTTATAATATAATTTCACCCTTGAGTGTCGGTCTTACAAGGATCTATTCAAAACTTTAAGCAATTAAGGCTACAAAATTCCAGCTTTTCAAATTGTCCTATGAATAAATATTAATAATATGAAAGTCGGGCCACCTTGGAGGCTGGAGGTGTTGCATCCCTGGCCGAAGAAAGGAAGTCTGCCAAGTATGCACATCTGGCACCTCAGTTTATTATACAGCCAGTCGCCATAGAGACCTCAGGCACCATAGGGCCCTCTACCCTATCTTTTCTAGAGAAGTTAGGCAGACGCATCCACCTGGCCACGGGAGACTCCCGCTTTACACAGTTCCTCCTTCAGCGGCTGTCAGTAGTGGTACAACGGGGAAATACGGCAGCAATTTTAGGCAGTACAGGCAACTAACTTATTCATCATAATTTAATAAATAAATTTACCATTATCTATTTATTACGTCATTTCTTTATTATTATATATTTATTATTAATTTTTTTATTAACTTAAATTTTCCTAATAATATTGTGTTCATCTTGGAGACTATTATAAGAATTATGGAAGTAATGTCATTATAATTTTTTTAAAGATCATGTTTGGCATAATCATATCTTAAGATTGCAGTTATGATTTGTGTCAAATTTTAAAAGGAATGATTACAGATTCCATGGTGTGCTATTTGATAGACCAATCCACCTTCCTCCGGTATAGGAGAGGTTGCTATGGGTTGCACTCTTATTATTTTTGCTCTACATCCTTATAGAAACTGCATAAAACTATTATTTCATATCTGTAATTACACCTACATAGGACCTGCCAGATTTTACTCAAAACTTCAAAATTATTCTCTTTCATTATGTTGTTGTCTAATTCATTGTCAAAAACTCAGCTACTTTATTTATAGCTCAAATCCTATGGAAATTGCAGCAAACAATTAATGCCATTTCTTGTGGCTACATTCCAAATAGCTAGACCATAGAATATGAAGATGATGGGAGAAATAAAATTTGCTATATTATAATAAATTATGGATTGTCAATAGAGATTACATTTGAGAACTGTATATAGGACCACATTCTCCGGTGGTTGTAGCTATATAGCCCCATTTAAGTTATTCTGTCCCTGGATATGTTATTGTAGGTAAAGCCTTTTGTAGGTCACTAATAGTAAAATATAATAGCAAAAATTTTAATTACATCCATACTCTCTAAAAACAAAAATTAAGATGCATATCAAGTAGGCACAATAAATGTAGTAGCTATTATCTACTCTATGTTATTTAATTGTACAAAACTAACATTAATGTTTCTAAACAATACAAATAATAGTGTCGTTTTAATAGGCTCTTTGGCCATTATACATATTTTATGTTTCCATATTTTGAATGACAGTAAATTGTTCTTCTTCAAGACCATTTTCAATCAAATCTGTGCCATCTATGCCTCCTGAATTTTCTGAAATAATAGTATAAATGTAAAAGTACACAAGTTGAAACAATGATTGCTGAAGTTTAAACTAAAATGATTGTAGTGTTATACTTTTTAAAGATAAAGTTTAATATAATACTTACCATCATAAGACACAAAAATCATTCTTAACTCTTAAGTAACCAGAAATTTTATTGAAAATCTAACCTTCCTCAGGAATTAGAATCATTCCCAATTCTAAATATCCAGCAATTGATTGTAACTTTCTGTCCATCATTGTTACAAGATCATCAAATGTTGGTCGATCTTGAGGGCATTGCTTCCAACACTTCGTTAGGACAATGTATCTAATTATATAGACATTATTATGTAAAACAACAAGTATCACAATCACATTGTAATGTTTTTAAGCTCCTGTTACTTCAATATCTTACATTTCAGAACTATTAGCAGCATTTGTAGGATAATCCAATCTCAATCCTTCTTCCAGAAGTTTTGGCAGATCGATGGGATTTACTCCAGGGTAAGGGGTTCTGCCACAACTAAACACCTCCCAGCAGGTTACTCCATAAGACCACTGAAATAATTCATAATATAGAATTGTAGCAAGAGTGATATCAGTGTTGTTTTTAATTTAGAGATTCCAAACTTTCTTAGTTTTAGTTGTTCATACTAAAATCATATCTTGAAGGCTTAGTTTTACTCTCTTTTTTTTCATATTTCTCCTTGAATATTTGGTTAGTCTTTAGTATCTCTCAATATCACGTAAAACATTTAGTTAGTTATACTATATATATTTAGTTATACCATCAATTGACTTAGTTTTAGTTTTGGTTATATCTCAAATTCTTCCACAAGGAAAGTTGTTCAAGCACTTTTCCAAAGAACATCAAAAATATCATATTTCTATGAAATTGTGGGCATATAAACAAGGTACTTTTTTACTGGATGGCAATTTATATCTTCATTTAATAATGACATGATTCAAGGTGAATTGGTTACAATAAAAATTGTTTAGTTTTAGTTTTGTCATCCACTCTACTAGTTAGTTTGGGTTCTATTTTTGAATTTAGCTTGTGTCTTCTACAATATTTAGTATTTGGGGTTTTATCACATTCACTACAGCTTAGTTTTAGTTTATCTTGCCAATAGTAAAATATCCCAAAATTAAGGAGTTTTGGTTAAGTTAACTAAATCAACACTAAATAATATGATTATATATAGTATTTTCCCGAATATTCTGAGAAACCACTTTATTTTACCACATCAGATTGGCTTGTAAACAGTGCATCGGTGAGACTCTCTGGTGCCATCCATTTAAAAGGCAGTCTCACTGCATCCTTCTTATTCTGCCTGAAATATCCACTAGTGTAAACTTCTTCCGAAAGTCCAAAATCTGATATTTTCACTGTTCCTTTGGAATCTAATCTATTAAGACATTGCATGCTAATAGTGTAAACATGCCCTATGATTGCTTGGGTAATGTAATAATTTGGTGAACAGGTATTGAAGGTCTAAAAAAACTTGTATACATAGATTGCTAGCTGATTACGAATGGTAGCCTACTCTTTAATCACAATATAATATTGAATGCTTAGTTAAATGTATGGTTAAAATCATAGATTTGATTTACTGTATCAACATAATATGACTTCATATCTAAACTGCCAATGAGTATTATGAGTCGAATAATGTTTTAATGCATTATTCAGAAACTTGAATAAAAATAACAAGTATAATTTTGAGAAAAAAAAAACAGTAGAGTTTTCTGCCTTAATTTAACAATTATGTATACACTTACAGACAATTCCGAGCAGCCAAGTCTCTGTGTACTATCTTGTTGGCTGATAAATATGCCATTCCCAAGGCAATTTGATGACACATTTTTAAGAGTAACTTTCTGACTATCAATATCTGTTAATAGAACGGAAATTATGAATTAGTTTGTGGGATCATACATCACTCATTAGTTCTCTGGTATTCTACTGTAAATATTCACTCGCCTATACCTCATAAATAGAAGAAAAAAATTTCAAAAATGAATTAAGTATGTAAGCCAGATTATGTCCGGCACTATTACTAAATTTTACTGGTGACAGAATCTGCAATATCTAATAGACAGGTAAATGTATGAAAGCTATTTAGAATTTTCATATGCTAGTTTGTTTGAGTTAATGTACTTGCTTCTCAAGTTAATCCTCAATATAAAATGCTGAATACCTGTGTAATCGATAATTGAATAATGATGTGTCCATATATAAATATTTGTAATACGTGCTGGTATTCCAAAGCTCTTCAATCCCGCTCATTGTTTTGTCTTTTATATGCATTACAAGTAGGGTGTTGGTAGCCACAATAAGGATGAAGCACCAAAGGTACAAACCCTCTGCGCTATTAAACACCACCTAGCTAATGCAATATAATCTCCTTCCAAAACAACAAGCAATGTGTTAGCTATTTTAATGAGGCACAAAAATAGTTCGACCAACGAAAATGGTACATGGAAACGCTGTCTTCATAAACTAGCCAGAAACACTCACCGATATGCATTTTCAACGCGAAACTTCACTTCTTTCAACTCTGTTAACTTCCCTGAGCATAAATCAAACTACACTGCTGCTGGCTGCAAGAAATTATTTGCTCACGTGATCATGACCTGATGCTAGGGGGCGTTGCCCATAAAAGCTGGTACTTACCACGGAGCTGAAATCGCATTTTTTCAACGATAAGCCCCAAATTAAAAAAAAGTAGCACAATAAAAGGTCCTAAATCTTCGTCCTGAGTAAGTTCATACCTAAATAACACTGTTAATTGTCAGTATTCTCCAAAATCAGAGTGTGACAGACAGACAGACAGACAAACAGACAGGATAACTACTATAACCCTCTGGAGCATGCACACTGAGGGTTAATAAACATAGCTGTTCAGCATTTCAGCTATAGTTTTTGTCTACTATGTATGTTTTACTGTCATATATGTAGTCAAAAGTAATGAAAGCATCTAAACAGTGCACAACCGTTGTGTTGGTTCAAAGATTCGGTCGATCAATAGAGTATAGCAATACTTTTTAAGCATTTATTAAATGTAACTGACTTATAAAACTGATATGTAGAATACTTTGAACTCAAAGTTTTACTCTATTTCAGTTGCAAAAGTCAACTACGTTATTATTGCTAAAAAATATCACATACATTTATTATTGCGGTTATAAGTGCCAATTAATTAAATTACAAGTTGTTCTTACCTCATCTTCATCTACATCAAAATCTAAATATAAATTTGTTCTTTCTTTCTTAATATAACTCAGCAAACTCCCATTTGCCATATAAGGCATTATAATAACAATTCTCATTGTATCCGTGATACTGACACCAATCAAACTCATGACATTAGGATGAGATAATGACTCCATCTTTAAAATTTCAGAAATAGCTTCCTCAGTTTCAGTTTTTGTGTTATCACCTACATGAATTTGCCATGTAATCATTAATTGTGACCGTCTATAGGAAAACAAGGCACAACGCGGCACCCTTCGAAAAAAATTTTTTGGCACTTACGGAGTTGTCGGCGTCCAGATATTGAGCTCTCCAAGTTTTATCGTCGTAGCTTAAGTCGTTCCCGCTATAATAGACCTTACCGTTCCCTTCCGTCGGCTTGAAACAATACATTTTTAAGAAATCGATCGATCTTTTCTCGATATTACGCACGCCGCGTTGTGCCCGGTTTTCCCGTAGACGGTCACAATTTATTGTGACAGTTATTGATATAACTCGTGATGTACTTGAGCACAAATGGTGAGCGAGTCTGAGCACAAACAAACTACTTCAAAAGAATTAATTAAAACCATGTATATAATATTACCCATGACTGACGATGACATGCATATTCATGAATAATTCATGAGCTAAGAAGCTAGAACGCGCAAACGCACAATGCATGTGAACTTGCGCAAAATTACCGGGTAAAGCTAGAGCATGGGGTACACCAGTAAGCAACCAAATCCGGCACAAATAATGGACAGTAGGTGGAAGTGGCACGGAAACAGGAGAGCAACTTTTGTGAACTAGGCTGAATTACCGAGTAAACAAGAATGCAGTTGTTAAGAAGTGAAGGGTTTCTGTAGGTAGGTGAATAGTTTGAACCTAACAAAAGAAGACGAGAGTGGCCAAGAAACAGGAGAATCGGTGTAAGGTGTCGTCACAATCAGTAAATTGTGATTACTGTAATTGTAACTAAAAGCGTGTGAAACAGAAGGGGATAGACGGCGTTGGTTTCAGAAAGGATGGGTAAAGTGTAAAAGAGAAGGCAAAAAGTGGTTAATTAGCCAATGGAATCAGCGAGGAAAATCGGTGTATTAAAAAGGAGAAAGTATGAAAGAGAAGGCAAAAACGGAACAGTTAATTTTGTTCTAAAACGTGTTGCTGGGTAGCAAACAAGAAAGATTCACTCAGGTAAAACCTTAGTTATCAATTCAAAATAATAATATCGACAAGACACATGGACTGACTGACTGAATGTTCACATGACTGACATCATGATAAAGTTCAAAGTTCAGTATCCACTACAAACGCAAGTGGAGTCGAATCGTCGAGTAAAGGCGGCACACGTTTCAAAAAGTAAGGTGAAAGTAGAAACACTGAAGTTAAAAGTTTCACAAAGCCTAAGTCCACAATAATGATAAAAGGACAGAAAGATTCAGAAGCAGAAGTGGTAGACAAAAGAGGAGAAAGGAATCCTTGACACAAGAAGGAAGAAATGGAAGAAAAAAAAGGTTGTAGATACAGAAATGAGATAGTTCAGGAAACAATAGAGTAGGAGAGTAAAACTGATGTAACCTTAACCAACTGTAGAGAATGTTATAGTGAATAAAAATAACTTATGCTACTGCATTATTACTTTGCAATACGTCAAGAACCACAGTGTGGCGGTGGACTTGCTAGTTTCTATAATAATTACATATATAATAATTATAAGTACATAGCCATTGTGATGATACTTAGCTAAGTAATACATAATTATTATCTGGGATTACTAAACCGAAAGATTCTGTTCAGTGGAAGTATGGGAAGGGGTAGACCATGAAGCAAACACACAAATGTGAGGGTCAAAATACAAATGACATACAAATGTTCACACAGATTTATAAACAAAAAAATATCCCCAATTTCAATTGTGTTACCCCTGATAGTGTTTCGCTCGCTCGCCAATAATACTTTCAAAACATGTAAAATATAGTAATCGTTTATCCAATTTACCATGTATTGTCTTTGCTGCTACTACAACATTTTGTAGAGGTCCTTTAAATGTATTCTTGACCAAATGAGCTTTGCTGACAATTCCAAACTGACCTATTATTAAAAATTATATAGTAATAGTACATTACTTTCTCTTACAGCTGAATTTTTAAATGCAATTTTAATTTTGAGTCTGACCTAGCAGCAATGAGTTGTAATATTCTACTCACCCCGTCCAAGTTCTACATCTAATATTCGAAGCTCATTCATGGACACTTTAAGGCTTTCAGGTATCAGATTCATCACATTTAATACGTCATCTATAATACAATGAAAAATATTCTAAATGAGTATTTAAGCACCTAAAAATTTATCTTGTATATACTATTTGACAATAAGTGGCCAACAAGTATGGAAAGTTTATTTTTGTACTACACTTAAAGATGGTGGCACACTCTTTGAGCGTGAAAAACCCGCCAAATAGGCCACGGTTGTTAGGGTGTGTTAAACTTCTGCTTTCCCCCCCCCCCCCCCCGAGTTATTTTATTTGTGCAGGCCAGCAAGTACTACTAGGAGAAAGCACCTACCAGGAATGAGGACTGGAAGTTGATCGCATCTCAAGAAATATCACCGTCATCATTTTGGACTTCACGGCAGTACTGCATGCATGGCTACCATCGTAGTTTAGAAGCCGATATTTTGTATATCATTTTCTCACCCTTGCATGTATGCCATAACATTGAGTTTTTGTTGAAATCTATTTTACTTTTCTATTTACTCACCTTACCACGTGAACTATTGTCGATTATTTTGATAAAATTCCATTTATTAAAATATCTCAATGTTATAGGGTCTTCCCCCTGTGACCCTAAATTCTGGCAAAGTTTGACCTATAGCCGTTCATCCAGTCCTCCTGAGCAGTACGCGAGAGAAGATTCTGGATCCATCACTTTAGAGCATGAGGATTTTTTTAATTGTAATTGACTCTGTCCCGCCCTAACCGTATGCACGTAATTGTGAGTGAGGCACAGCTACATTTCATGGGCTCTAATTTGTTGCTAAGTGGGGGCGAGATTTTGTGGCAGATAACACACAAATATTCAGCTGGAGTGCACTACTAAATGTGCCCAGGTATTGCTATGTGCCAGCACCCTTAAACTCGGCAAATTTCTTGTGATGACTATAGATTAATATTATACTACAGATCACTATGTCAAAGAAAAAGAGCAAGCACAGTCTCTCACAATTCCACAGCATTGTCTCATTTTTATACCCGCACATCAATTTGAACAGAAACAACTAATACAACTTGTACTAGTTCTATAATACTGCATAAGCAAATACCTTGTCCATTGGCTTGATATAATTTGTCTTTGAGTGCTATCTCTGCCATGAATTCATTCATTCGGAATTTGTTCTCCTTCATGCGAGCATGTGACAGTGAGCACTTCAATATGATGCACATGACCAGCACAACACTGATCAATAGAAATACAACTACCCCAATCACAATTCCAATTATCAAACCAATATTATCACCAGACGCAGTAGACGTAGATGATGATAGTCTTAGTCTGTTTGGTAAGGTAACATGAATATTCCTACCAAATGATATCTGGTGTACATAAATAAATTTAAGACATAATAAGGTATATTACCAACTTAAACTGCAATTGTTAATTACTGCCAACAATACAACAATGGCACAGAGGGTCGCGATATCAAAACTTGCACTAAGGTGTACTTAATCTAACTATACAATAGTGCAAAAAGAACATTGTATTATCCATTACACGTTAGAATTAAGCGACTATAAATAATTAATAATGGTGTTTGTTATATATGTTCTTTAAATAATGAATACCTGCACTGAAACTGATTGAATGTCATCTTGCACTAGTTCAGATGGAATGAAACAACTAATCTACAATAGAAATGTAATGAATTCTACATTTAAATAATCATTAAAAATACCTCTGTTGTAGATACACTATTAATGATGCAATCACTGCCTCCAACTATAATCAGGATCTCTTGTCTAACAACTGAAACAAAATTGCTGCCCTAAACAAGCAAATAAAGTTATAAACTCAGTAAATAAATCTCTATCTAGAATAGTTGAGGGATTTTCACATAAATAATGAACTTAAAACGAAATTGATGTTATTACATCAGTATAACTAACTTTAAAAAGCAACTTGACACTGTCCCATAGGACCAGCTTATAAAAATATATAATTATAATGCAAATATTGTTGTCTAGTCTAAATATAAACTGATTTTAATTATTAAAAGCTATAACTTATATATTCTGATCTATTAAATTAATATATTTGGATATGAAATTCATTCCAACAGAAACGTAGTTGATTTTAAAGTAAAAAGTCAGGCATTGTACGTGATTAGGTAAGTATATCAATGGCAATTACTAAAAATTCTGGTACACAAAAGAAATTACTACATTTAGTACTTTAGGACCAAAGTGACTCTTTTTTAGTGCTGTAAGTTTCATACGGAACTCTTCATTTGGTTGGCATTTCTTCATTTTTATCTCAAGTATTTATTATCTAATATAATATTCCTATTTTTTGTTGTTACATTGCTCTGAAGTAGAGTAATCTGTAAGTAAAAAATTTAAATTGGAGCAACAGTATTGTGTGTTTTAATACTTTTTAAATAAATGCTTATCTGTACAGCATCGTCTTACCCAAATTTTTAATATAATACCCACCATGCAGAAACCGAAAATCTATCAAAAAGAAAGTTTATTAGCAGTGTACTTCATCTGAACTGCAGCTCTGAACAATTGAAAGATGAGCTTAAGTTAGTATTGTTCATAAAGGTAAGTCTGAATTTTGTTGAATGTTTGTACAAAAAAATATGATGCTATATATTAAGTTACTAAACTGGTCATGCGTCATTTAATCAACATGTGAAGTCATGCATGTTATTCAGTGCCATTTCTTATAGCTGTACAACATAAAGGTAATTGTAAAACAGTATGGTAGCGCTATGAACAGGTAGTCTCGCGTAGCTAGACCCTTTACCTAACAGCTACGCTGGGAAAACGTAGCTGTTAGGTAAAGAGTCTGGCTATATCAACAGGTGAAAGTATATTGGAGCATGGTGTACAGTTATTTGTATTAATTATTTATTTACTTAATTATTTATGTTTTACTTTTATAGGAGTTCCTCAAGTTTACAGTAAGGGCTTGGGAGGGATGGAACTTAATCAGAAGAAGTGGACTGTGAGCTGAAAGGTATAAGTCAACCATTTATAATAGATATGTATTGTTTTTACAATAGTGTTACAGTAACTTCTGTGAGCTTTCTTTTAAATGTGGAAGGACTGTAAAAGGGACGGGTGTAGTCAGTGATTTATTCACTGCATGCGCCTGTCCTGTCTGTTTGTGTGTCTATATATCTGTAATACTATAACTTTAGAGATGACTGACAATTAATGGTTGTTTAGGTATGAAATTACTCAGAACAAAGATTTAAGGTCTTATATTGTGCTACTTTTAAATTCGGGCTGATTTATGAGAAAACGTCAAGCTATCAGCTCTGTGTATACTAGCTTTAATTGGTAACGCCCACTTTTGTCACATCGTAATCATGTGAGCTAATAAATTCTTGCAGCATGCAATTGATTTGCTACCCTAGAGTGCTGGCTATACATGCTACATGCAAGTCACCAAGAATGTTACCAGTTATAATTATTATAGTCACCACAAAAGTTATCTATCCTTGTGGCGGCATGAAGTTCAAACATTGTGATAAGAATTCAGATTCATTGTGGTTTCAATGATTAATACACAGCACACTGTTTCATTGAATGTCTCTCAAAAACCTTTAGTAATAATAGAGTCAACTTATCTGACTGAAGCAGTACCAATAATTTTCTCTTTTTTTTCTTCTTTTTTTTTTTATTCCTAATGTAATGACTGAAGCTATGCGGTTCTGTCGTGTGTGTGAGTGTGTTTGGTTGGGACTAGCAGGATGTGTTTTAGGATTGATGTTCCAAATAATGCACATCTTTAAGATCATTGGCCACACTCCACATGATATAGTGATCATAGAGAGAAGTAGTTCTGAATCAGTACTATAAACTTCTTAGTGGTCAATAAACAGACACAGTATACATTTTGACAAAATCATAGGTATTGGTCGTAATTTTACTGCGTTATCGTACAGGCCGCCAAATTGACCAGAACTACACACATCACACACACTCATCATACACATCACACACACACACATACTATTCTTCCTTCCTATGACGACAAAGTTCCATCACAATACGCCCTAGAGTATTAACATTCATTTGAGTGGTGCAACTCTTCGCAAAAGTAAATAATTTATAATATTAAAAAAATCATCGTAATCGTGCGGGCTAATATGCTCTTGACCTTAATCATCCAAAAAACTTCCTGGCACTGTGTTGTCCTCACAAGTCACAAGCACAGTGTAGCCACCAAAGGACAAACAAAAAAATAGCAAGTATTACATAACTCATTGGGTGTTTTTGTGAATGTCTGTACGCTACATGCCAGTTAATAAATTTAATTTTCCATGGTGTCCAGAAACTATGCCGGTCGATAATATAACCGGAATAGTTGATAAGAGTTACAGGCGACTTGCTCTATATAACACTTTTTTGTTGTTGCTGTTACTGTTTATTTGTTGTGTGTGTAGTGCACATTGTCATCACTTCAAGTTTATATTGTTGCATGTGTGCTAGTCTTCATAAAAATGTTTTCACTTTGACAAAAGATCAGCTTTCTTCTGATTAGATTAATAAAATTGTGTTTATTTGCTTTTTGTTCATGTTCTTTTTTTTTTCTTCTTTTTTTTTTTTTCTTCTTTTTTCTTTTTTCCCCTTTGTCTTTTGCTCTTCAGTATTGCATCAAATGACATTTAGTATTTAAATTACTCAATTCTCCTATTGTTTTTGAAAATTTTTGTACTCTCATTTTTTTCCTTATCTCGTGGTGATTAGACCCGTACGATTTGTCAGAATTGAAGTTGTGTGTGGCAGAATGATTGTGATAGTTGAGTTACTTTGTTCGTGGATTGGCACTTTTTTTTACAAAGTTATCTCATGTTATTCGCCCAATATACTTCATGCAAGTGTAATTTACACAGAAAAACAGTTTTGATTTTAATTGTGTTATTGTTTACCAGTTCATTTCTTTTAATGGGTATTGTTTACAGCCAAATTTTGTAATTTTTTTTTATTATCCTCAGAAACCGATTGGCTCATTATGGGCAGGTGAGAAGTAAGTGGCGCTTTGATGAGGACTGCAGCTATGACAGAAACCAGAGTAGCTCGGGATGGTGACAGACAGCACATCAAGCGTGGCCCTGGATAATGGATTCATCAAACTCTTCAAAACTTTTTTAGACTTTTTTTATTATTATTAATTTTTTTACCACATAGCTAGCTAAGAAATTAATCAGTATTACTGTCAAAGAATTCTATTATTAATTATTATCATGTTATTAAGAATACATTTGGAATACATATATAGTATACATAGTATCTATACACTGCGTGCTGTGGTAAGACGATATCGTCAAGAATACATAGGGTATACTCCAGCAACATATCTAGTACACATAGTATGGTGTAAGGTAATGCAGTCTTATGAATTAATATACACACTTGGGTGACAGAAGTAAGATAGAGTCACTGGAACATACCATAACAAAAAATGTTGAGGCTGTCTAAATATTGCACACATATATAATAAATTCTGTGTAAATTACACTTGCATGAAGTATATTTGGCGAATAACAAGAGATAACTTTGTAAAAAAAGTGCCAATCCACGAACAAAGTAACTCAACTATCACAATCATTCCGCCACACACAACTTCAATTCTGACAAATCGTACGACCACGAGATAAGGAAAAATAAGAGCACAAAAATTTGCAAAAAACAATAGGATAATTGAGTAATTTAAATACTACTAAATGTCATTTGATGCAATACTGAAGAGCAAAAGACAAAGGGAGAAAAAAAAGTAAAAAAAGAGAAAAAAAAATTAAAGCTAGTAGCTACACACAAAGCTGATAGCTTCACGTTTTCTCAAAAATCAGTCCGCCTAGTCTCGCGTAGCCAGACCCTTTACCTAACAGTTACGTTTTCCAAACGTAAATGATAGGTAAAGGGTCTAGCTACGCGAGACTACCTACCGCCCTGTTTTGCATACAGCTATCATACTGAACCTTTATGTTGTAAAGCTATAAGAAATGGCACTGAATAACATGCATGACTTCACATGATCAGTAAGTAATGGTATCATTAGAAGCCCATTAACTGGAAAGGATCGCAGTCAAGAGACACCGTTCCAAATCGCCATTACATTTCATTCTATTCTTTACATTCCAATTCCATTCGATTAGAACCAACCGAAGCAATTGTTGGAACCAACTGTAAAATATACGCCCAATATTTGTAGGGTGAACGGGTTTCTTAACTTTACCTGCTGAGGGAGATGCAGACTTGGTAGAAATGTCACCTCCAAAGTTGATTAACTTACTGGCGGTGTGCTACTTGGCATTCGGGGTAGATGGAAATTCAGATTTTAGTCTACAGCCTTTTACTATGTCGTCGTCGCTAACCAACAGTACCTTGCTGGTGGATTCTCAGGGAAGAACTTACGTTATTGCAGGAAGTCAACTTCTCAGATTGAGTAGAGATTTGGAGTTACAACAGAATGTGTCTCTCCCAGACAGAGCTGCCACTTTCTCCATGAGTCCAGATGAGCAGAGATTGTTTGTGTGTGTGAATGGCATGACAGACAGGTCCTGTTACTTGTTTAACCCCACTAATCTTACAGCTCCTCCTGTAGCTACTGGAGTGAGCATAGTGGGTAGTAGTGGAGCTACTGCTACATCATTTGCTGCTGAGGGAAGCTTCTATGTGGGAAGTTATGAAGTTATGGTGACTGGCTTTTCAGTGGGGAGAATGAAACTCAGTCAGTATATATACGGAAATGGTACAGGTACACCCATGATTCGAACTAGAGATGACTATTTAGCTACTGAGAGTCAATTTGATAGGAGAATGTTGTATGGATTTGTGCGAGGAGATTATGCATACTTTGTCACTGTTGATGGAGGTATTGATGATGCTCCTAACTATAGAATACTGAGGGTCTGTCATGATACTAGTTGTCCTGGAAATATGTCACCTTGCACTTTCACTGCACTCTACGAACAAGCCATACAATGTGGAAGTAGATTTGGAAGTGGAGGTGGAGAGAATATATGTGGATTATCTTTAGTAGAAGACTTCAGTGGTGCATCTGGTCCTAGTGTGATTGTGTCAAGATGTCGCTTGGACAGAAGCTCAGATAATACTGTGTGCTCATATAACCTAACAGCTATTGACTCTAACATGGATGCAAGATATGATAGCTGCAGTATGGATATTGGAACATCAAGATTAGCATGGGCAGATTCTATTAGCTGCAGATCATCAGCTGTAAGTTTAATTGTTTCAAAGGCTGTATTGTGTGATTATTGATTCTAAAATGTGTTCAATTTTTTTGCTGAAGATTCATTACAATTATAACCTTCACTTTTTCATGTTTTAATTCCTCACCAGACACATTATGAAGCCTGCAGTATCTTAGTTATTCTTTCAAAGTATTGACTTTAATTATTGATTTTTGCACAAATTATAATAGCTTGTTTTTCTTCGAATACTAATTTTTTTTTGCAGGTTCAAATGTTCTCATTAATTAATTAGTAATAAAATACTCGTTTTTGCCTTCTATTTGCTATTAGTAAAGATATGTGCTTTGATATTCAGAGCTCAATTTCAATTGTGGTTCTGTTAGCTACTTTAGATGCCCCAATTTTATGTTAGTCATATTTTTATTGTTCTTATTTATTTTTGGATTATTGTTAGACCAGGGGTAACCAGTTTAAATTGTCAGGTGATACTGTTATATTATTATGACATTTTCTTTATCTAAAACATTTGTTTCATTTGCTTGTTTATACTTCATGATAAATTAGTCGACGAATAGCTATAAAATGATCTTACCGCCTTGGGACTGTTAATTTGTTAAGAGTGAAAATGTACCTTAGCCTGTAACTGTACAATAAAAATTGGTCTATTTGGTTGTTATTTATTTCCCTTTGGTAGCTCAGAAATACATAGTGTACTTGAAAGCAAACTTTTTAGAAAGAGGGAATTATTTAAATAACAGGGAAAAAGGCTATCATTGATAAAGTTGTGACACTCTTTAAGTTTTGTTGTTATTATTATTATTATTATTATTATTATTATTATTATTATAGTTTAGAGATAGATGCAATTTTGACTCTCCTCTGGATGATACATCAAACACTCAAACTGGAACACTACGTGTAGTATTTGGTACTACAGTAGTTGGTAATGTATTGACTAATGGAGATTATGTGACAGCATCTCTAGCTATCCAGGTGGATGGTCTCTCTATAATAGTGGTAGCTTACCGCAGCAACTCAAGAACTTCTCACTTCATTTCATTTGTAAGCGGCACGCCATTTGTTTTAATTTCTTACTATTCTTTACCAATTTAGTTTCAGAAAGAGAATGACATGATGCTAGGAGTAAGTGACAGTTTCAAAGTAAATCCTGTGTCATCTGCAATAGGGACTCTTCAGTGGCATTTTGACCTGGAATATATCTATGCTAGTTCAATGACAGCAGTGAGTAATATAGTATTTAATTTAACCACTCTGTAAATATTGGCTCTTTTTTCTTTTTATTTATTTATTGGTTTACATTATAGCCACTACTTGCTAAGTTTGAGAAAGACCAGAGATGGTTCCTTTTTTAAATGGGCTCATTAGACAGTTCCCCTGAGTGTATGTAATGTGTTTGTGATTTATTTGATAGGTAATTCGAGTTCCCCTTGAGGAGTGTTCCTTGCACAGAGAGTGTTCTAGTTGTGTGTCTGACAGGAACCCTCTGTGTGGCTGGTGTGTGGTAGAGAACAAGTGTTCCAGAGTGTCCCAATGTGCTAATGGAAACTCTACCAGTGACAGGTGGATACGTGCAGACAACACTACTACCAGTTCTGGCAGATGTATCACCAATGTTATCACTCCTAGTCAATATGTCATGGATGATCCACAAATAGTAAGACTATATATATGTTCGTGTGTAGGAAAATCAGTGTGTAGATGTTGGAAAAGATCAATATACTTTTAAAATGTATTTTTAAAAACCATGTGGATTGAAACTGTTAGGTTGCGTATGTTGGTTGCGGTTGAAGCTACGGCTGTAAAACTAGTAGAGTCAATCTGGATGGTGGAAGCGGGAAAAAAAATTTCCAAGGACTCTGCATTGTGCCCGATATTCTTGTGCGATCCACTATGCGCATTTTATAAGATACACTGGAAAATTTTTCGACATCATTCTGCTGAACTATAAACATACATGTGAATGCAATGCTTGTATGTACTCAGAAGTATAATACATAATTAGATGTTATTTATCACTCAACTTAGAACGTGAGACTTAGTATAATTCATCTACATAGATAGTACATGTAATTTGTAGATATTTCAGTTGGAGATCCTGCTCATTTACAGGTACTGTTGGATTCGTCTCAGAGACAATCACCTACTTTAATATATGTGTGAAATGAGTGTTTCCACACTTGCCACATAGTCTCTATTATTATAATGTTTTAGAGAGCTTGGACAATTATGCATAAATGAATCTTTTTTTTTTGTTTTTTTTGTTTTTTGTTTTTTGTTTTTTTGTTGTTGTTGCCATGATTCGAAGTATAAACCCATTACTTCTTGGCTTTCTTGTCCATATGGCTAAGATTTGTTCCGTAATCATCATCTGGTAAGTATGGAATTAAAACACACAGCCTATTGGAATTGGGTACAACTGCTTTAACGGACAAGCAACTTTAAAATATCGGTGGTATACATAATAAGTAAAGGTATAAGGGTAGGTAGGACATAATAGTAAGAAAACGCACGAGTGAAAATCATTGTTCTAAGAATTTCATATCTTATATGGTGTATTACATAAACTAATATTGATAGGCACCCCCTCCCCCCCCTCCCCTCAAAAAAAGAATTGTCTAACTTACCCCACTTTATCACCTCATGGGAAAGAAACCTGTGGTATATTTATAAAGACGTATCCTGCAACCACAGATGAGTATGTGTTTTTAAAGTAAACTTTTGTTTTGCAGCTATCAGTTTCAGTGAATGGTCCTAGTCTGCCAGCAGTTCTACCAGGTGAAACATACTCCTGTCATTTAGCTGATAATCAAGGAAGATACAACATCACTGTACCAGCAATAACTGTGGAGGATGGTAGAAACTACACTTGTAACATTACCAATGCCAACTTCGGCTATGAGGGAGTTATATCAGGTGTGTTTTACTGTAATTACAATCAGACTGTACAAATAGTAACATTTTTGGCTTGGTTGTGACTTCCTTCTGTTTAAGAGCCTTCTTCAAATATAGTTGCATGTATCATACATACATATGTACAATAATGTGTTAACAGTATTTCCATCGCATTTTTGTTGCAATAACGTTAAAGCAACCAAGTGTATCACATTATTTTATTTTTCCTTTGGCAGAGATCAACTTCAGTTTCATTAGTTCCAGAGGTATGGTCCCATTTGATACCACCCTGAATGCCCTCACCATATACAGATGTAGCTCTGCTAGCAGGTAAGTTTTAATAGACTGTTTAACTGTACAGACTGCACAAGCATCCTTTTATTTGTATATAGATGTAGTGAATGTCTTCAGACAGACAATGCTTGTGGATGGTGCTCAGTAAATACAATATGCAGAGGAATCTTAACAGATTGTACTAACTCTAGTTCAATGACATTTTTGCAGGTACAGTATTACAAAAAGTTTTTTTTCCCTCATTAATGGCATGGTTTTAATTACTTAGCTAATGATTGGACAGAGTTTCAGTGATGTTTGTCCATTATTATTGACCACAATTGACGGCTATTCTCAACATGTCAGAGTAGGAACTGATCTGCAGTTGACTACAAGTAACCTTCCTCCTATAGTGAGTTATGTCACTAAATGTTAATCCAACACCAGATATTACATAAGTATGATATGTGAATTTATTTGTAATCTTCCCTCCAGGAGCCAGGGTTCTTCTACATGTGTGATATTGGTGGAACCACGCTACCAGCCACTAGGAACAATGACACTAGTCTCACTTGTAATGTGAATATGAATCAGGTAAATGCCAAATCACATTTGAGGATAGCTAGGACTATAATGATGACTAGGTCAATTTGTCACCAGTATGATGCATTTTTCAATGTAATACACGTATGTTCATATCCACACCAATCAATTCTATTAACTGGACAATTAGGCTCACTTCTGCTATGACAATAAATATTATTCAAAATATTTGCAGTTATCTATCTCATCATCAAATAATGAAGTTGTGGATGTATTAGTTATTTGGACTGATGGATCATCCATTACTCATCGTATTGATTCCTTATCACCTGTGAATGGTAAGTATAATAATATCTTTTCTTTTTTGAACTGGCGTATCTTCTCTCCATAGTGACTCTCTATGACTGCTTGTTCTCTGATACTGGTTGTTCGGCATGTGTCAATACAAGACTAGGAACCAACTTCCAGTGTGGATGGTGTGATATATTATCTAGCTGTAGAGTGGGGGAGGAATGTTCAATGGCTATTATTACTGATGGCCAACAATGTCCGGCTCCAGATATTACAAACTTCTCTCCACAATCTGGACCTCCAGGGGGAGGTACTACCATTACTATTACAGGAAGAAACCTAGGAGTCACATTCAGTGATTTCACTGCTAATAGTATCACATTGAGGAGGGCACCTAATACTATGTTTCCATGTACTCCAATCAGTGATGACTATGTAGCTGGAGTTACTGTGAAATGTAGAACTAATCCAATACCTGCTGAAACCTATTCCCTAGTAATAGATTTGCCTAGGAGTTCAGGATCCAGAGTGGGCATGGCATCTAGCTTTGAAGTATTAACTCCTACTGTGTCTGGGGCCAGTCCATTGTTTGGTCCTATAGCAGGAGGTACTGTATTGACTATCACTGGAACCAATCTGAATATTGGAAACAATGCAGTAGTCAGACTGAATGGAATTTCAGATGAATGCACTGGGCCGTAAGTACTTTGCAATACATGCGTCATTTAATCAACATGACAATATCTTTGCCACCAAATCTCGCTCATATTAGAACTCTTTTGTCTATTCTTATAGATATAGGAATGCCACAATCTTAACATGCATCACACCCAGTACTCCTTCAGTGTCATCTGATAATGATATAGTAGTGATGATTGATGATGAGACTATTACTCCAGAAAATGCTATTCAGTTCTCATTCAGAGACAATCCTACATTTACATCAGTACAGCCACAGAATACCATTCCAAGGTATGTACAGGAGAGGTGTATAAAAAGGATATTCCTTGACATTATAGATTACTGACACACTTATGTAAATTAAATCACTATGATAATATATGCTGGTGCAAGCATGACTCTACTGTTTTGTTGTTGTTGTTGTTTGTCACATATTATAGTGGAGGAACAATGTTAACTTTCATTGGAACTAATTTAGATGTTGCAGAGAATCCACAATTATTGGTTAATAATATTAAAGTAAGTATTTTGTGCCTTACTTTGTTAAGCGTTATTTTGTGGTTGTTGTTGTTTTCACTGAAAGATTTCTAATAATTGTGTACATATATATGTATAGTCTGAATGCAGTGTGGTGAACAGCACAGTCCTGACATGCATTACTCCTAGACTACCTGCTGGCACATCCATGGTCAGCTATGTGTTGAGACTAGATGGAGCCCCTTCTCCCAATACCACTATTGCAGCACTAACACTGCAGGCTGTACCAGACCCCATAGTCACAGGATTCACACCTAAATCTGTTCCACTTAGCACATTGTCTAATATGGCCACTTTACTGACCATTCAGGTGAGTACGTATATATCAGGCTATATAAGGGCCAGTATTATACTTGTATATACATGTACATGTCGTACATGTACACTACAGACAACATTGTATCTTAATTGATGCCAAGTTCTACGCACAGTTTTGTACCATGGTTCATTCATTCTAATTGCTCAATTCGCAGTGACTATATTTCATGCCCACCTCCTAGGAGTTGAACAACCAATCAGAAATTAGTTTTCATACCTTTGCTGTAGCGTAGAACCATGGTACAAGTCAGTTGCACCATTCCGTTTGGTAGGTAAGGGACTTGCATTATTCTTGGGCCTTTGGAGCTCGGTTGTATATATCCTGTACCAGCCTCCAGGTCGTGGTGTAACCTGTACATATGCCTGATCATTATAAAGTTTCTACTCAATTTTCTTATGCACATTGGTATGAAACTACAAAATCTTAAGTGCAAGTAATTTTGATTTGTATCAATGCGTGTATGTGCATACAGTATGTATGTAGTAATGATAGTACTATACTCCTATTTGTAGGGACAACATTTTACATCTGTAGTCAAAGAAGAGATTATTATAACAGTTGGAGGTGGTAATTGCTCAATCAACCGTCTCGTATCTACTGAGGTTAGAGAAGTTATGTTAACCTACTTACTGTATTTTAATGTCCAGGATTTCATGTAACATTTTTTGCTAGGGGTTGCCGAAGACACTGTGTGTATTTGGCCACGCCCATTTTTTTAACCCATACATTTCGATGCACTGTATATTTCACTCTGATTAGTCCTTGGTCAAGTGCATGATTTTGTGATCTTACTACTCCCAAGGATCAATTTAAACCAATTGGGTATATTAACTTAAAGAAAAAGTCCGGGTGGGGGTGATGTAGTTGCTGACATTGAGAATAATAAGTTGTAACCTTTCTTTGTTGCAGATTGGTTGTATTGTTCCAGAAAGACCAGAGCTAGACAGTGACCAGACGGCTACCGTACAAGTAAGGGTATACTTTGTTGTTATGATTTATATGTGTTCGAATGATACTATCAATTTTATTTTGTTTATTACTTATTAATTTATTTTTAACCAGATATCGTTTGGTATGAATATCGACATAACCCTGTCGGACAGGCTAATACTGTCGTCCAATCCAAGCACGAACATTGGTCTCATTATTGGTGTCGTGGCAGGAGTTGTGGGGTTTCTCCTCATCACTTGCTTAATTCTAATTGTTGCCATCATTATGATTTCTCGCAAACAAAGCAAGAAGAAGGAGCGTCAGTACACAAACCTCATTGCCAGGATGGAGTTGCTCGAGGTGGAGATGGCAGATGAATGCAAAAGAGGTGAGTGTCACGCTGTGTATGTAAGAGTGCAACCTGAGAGTATTCTACAGAGATAGTGTGTTGACACGTCATTTGCTCATTTAGCGGGTTCATATGAGCAGCATATTATTATTATTTTATTTTTGTGGCAGCATTTGTCAAGAAGTCCCAAGTAAAATCATATACAGCTTACTCTTACCTGAGTCATGGGGCAAATATGTCACTCACCTCTATTTGTAGCCATACAAATTAAGTAAATTTGTAAGCTGTCACCCTAACCTGAGAATTTGTGTGGACTCCTCCTCTTTTGGTTAAGCTTGTCATGTATTGGGAGGTGACCTCATGCTCCTCATGGCCTGACTTGTTCACTCCATGTGTGTAAGGGTCCACTCTGCTTGTTCTGAGTTCTTGAATATGTTGCTATGTGAATGTTTAAAAACCATAAAATAAGTACAGCTGTAATTACATGTAGCCATAATGTAGTATTACTTACCATTGTAGTGAAAATGTAAAGCTCACTATTAAATTTGACAAACTTTTGAGTTGGATATACTTCTACTACATCTTAAATCCTATAGTATCTGGAATTCAATATTTTTGCAATGTTTGAGCATGAACTCTGACCTTTTAAATGAAATTGAACAGCTGCTTTTTGATGGTATATTGTTGGATAATTAGCCTAATCATAAAGTAAGTAATCTGGCACTAATGGTGCATTCTGAAGATTTAATTGAATGTTTGTGTTCAACAAGTTTTGGATGACTGTGAGTGTCCAAGGAGGAAGTTTTGTGAGTCAAGCCATTCCTTGCAGAAATGTACACAATATTTCACATTACTTCCTATGGTATGGCAGTGGACCAGTTATTCACTATGTGCATGCTTTGTTTATGCAAAATGTGTGTGCTTATTCGTGTTCATTTAATCAGTGTACCTACTGCTTTAGCTGTGTATCACTTTCCGCTTGAACCTTGTGTCTTGTGTGATGTGCTCCATTAGCTTTTGTGTGACCGTGGTTTTCAAGTAAATAAAAAAAATGTCAGCTCATTTACTACTTCGTAAGGAACACTTACAATTTAGTTTTGTGACAAGCCAGCAAGTGACTATAAATTACTGGATACATTGTCAGCATAAATGCTTATGGTTGCTTCAGCATATGTGTAGTCACTTGTTATTTAGACAGTAGGTTACAGTTTATATGATAGTTGCTATTATATACTCTTTGTTGGGCTGCTTTGTAAGTCATGAACTCCTCCCACTTTTCTCCACCAATTTGTTCTACTAGACCGTAAACCTACGTGAACTTACTGTATGTATTAATAACACTTGTTAATTAGCATTAGAACACTTGCAAATACTTGAGGCATCCACTATAATTGCCTATGTGTGTTTTGCTACAGCGCACTAGTACAGTACATGTATGTAATGAATTGTTATTGGGTGGTATCACTGAACTCAAAGGTCCTGGGAATTTCTGTCCACTTGTTAATGATATTCATGAACTGCATCGGCACAGTCACCTCTGAATACTTCATGAATATTAGTTAGAGGTTGATGTTTGGTAGGTGGCTTCAATTGAAGGGTGTGTCTATGCCGCGCAGATTTTGGAACCAAAGTGAGGTCAACGGTATGAATGTGTTTATTATTAGGGTGTGGCATGCACAGTGATTGGATTCCCATTTAATGGAAGGGCTACTTGTTAGCAACTTCAGAAGGCTTGGTTGATAGAGTTGATATATACTTAGCATGCATAATGCAACTACCAGTGCTTCGTACTCACATAAGAATGTAAATGATATGTAAACTGGACTCGGGGAATGCAAGGTTTAAATGTGTGTCTCACGTACGTACGTGTGGAGCCACTGAGGTGTGAGCTGGATCAAATTTACTCGTCCAATATGGCATCAACTTCATGCATGGAGAATCTCTGACACATCCTTTCCCTGAATAACTGCAACACCAGAAGTAAATATTTTTTTTCAGTTAGTTCATAGTGTATAGGCTGCTTAAGATGGTTTAATTATGTTATCTCATTATTGAAACATATGTACTTAGTTACATATGTAAGTCATACACTATAATTATAGCTGAATTACATGTACATATGAGACATACCCTTATTGTTATATTTATGTTTATGGTAGCACCTGAGTAAAAAAGACGCCATATTTCAATTTAAAGCCTCCATTGAATTCCAATGAACCAATTTTGAACTATCTGTCAACTACAGAGTTTTCTTTCAGTCTTGCCAACTCTTGGATAACTTGTCTAGACACAGTTGTCAAAGCAACCCTGTGACAACCATGTACTACCTCCCACCTACCCTGCCCCTAAATACACACACACACACACCAGTAGCTCAGCCCTGTAATGTAATAAAAAACACCCATCACCAGCTACATAAAATTGCCACCAAGTTTGTTACTGAGTTAGTGATATGTACAGTACATGTCTGCTATTTCTGACATGTTTCAATCACCACTACAAGTTCTATTAGGGTCAGTTTGGTGGCTGAACAGAGGCTCATGAAAATTATATTAAGAAATGGGTGGGGTGTTCATGTATACATGCACATGTGCATGTGTTCATGTTTGATGTGTGCGGAATTGTGTGGGCATGATTAGAACGTGTGATTCATCCAATGTGGCTGTAGTCTGCACACATGTACATATACATATTAGTTTTTATCCTCCATTAGAGTGACATTGTGTATCCACTTCTAAAAGGAAGTCATTGTATGCACTTTAGTTTTCTATCAAAAGGAAGTTTGTAAAAGTATGCACAAGTTAGCCGTGTCAGCGTGAGACTGGGCCACTCCCCAGGCTTGTGAAATACTGCTGGGTTGCTTGTAGCGATGGGTGTACTAATGTAGAGTCACACATCATTGGAGATGGTAGTTATAGCCCAGTGGTTATGATTATATCACTGGGAAGTATAGATCAACTTGGGTGATATTTACACAGCTATAATGACAAAGTTACAGTTTGTCAAACACACTTCTCCTATTTATACTGTTAAAAAAAACCCATTTAACCTGTCCCAGAGTAACGCAGCAAGATGTGCATCAATTTTTTTGGACCCACCAATAGGTTGAATCTGAGAAGAGGTCTGATGTGACACCAGTTTGACGAGCAGATGAAGTGGTAGTGCCTAGACTTGAAGTGGAATTTGAATTCAGGATTTTTTTTTTTTTTTTTGAGGTTGTGGTTGCTAGAAGGTTTTGTGGTTGAGCTGAAGTGATTGGTTGATTATAAGTAGTTGTGTGTGTGTGTGCGTGTTGTGTATGCATGTGTGTTGCTGTGAAGGAACATGTTATATATGGACATGTGTGCAGATTACTTCGTAGCATTCTGAGTCAACACTGATCACATCATGTGGTTACATCTACAGTACATGTGATTTCATGGGTTGTTGTGGCACAATAGGCTATTGTGTGCCCTGTTTACCTATACCTGCTCGGTGCGTGAGAAAGTAGAGCAGTTGTTAATCTGCTGCTTGGCTACATGGGATGCATATTAACTCACCTAGCTTGATTAGCTTCCAAAGGAATGGATATGTGTGTATAATAGAAAAGAAAATCTAATTTTTATCATTTTGTACTAAAGAAGATAAATTGTTGATATGTACTTATTTCTGATGTATTTAGCTATTGTAGTCATTAGTGTTTGATAAATATTACATTGTTTCCATTACTAGATAGTCTGACCTCTTCCTACACACAACTAATACGGTACATTTAGCGTATGTGTCTTCTTTCATAAAGGCTTGTAATACTCAACTCTACTATATCTAGGCATAATGTGCTGGTGTTACAAAATGAACAAACTTTTAAGACTTTGTTGTATTAATTAATTTTTAATTAATTGGTAATTAAGCCTGGTATGATTTATCTCATGTATTTAGTCAGTTCTTTAAAGATATAAATTTTCTCGTAGAGATACTTTTTTTCTAGAAGGATTGGTTCATTATCCTTTAGTTTAGCAATTATAAAATGAGTTAATAAGCTCAAGATTAGGTCAATGGAATGCATCCCAAGAAAGAGGCTACTCTTCCCCATCATTATCTTTCTTTCATGAATCAACCATAATCATTACTATTACTGATGAGGGTTTACATTAATATTATTATAATCATTCTTTTTTACATTAATATTACATTAATATTATTATAATCATTCTGTTTAATGAACTGAAGCCTGTGTAAGGGAGGTGTAAGGCTTTCTTTGCTGAGCATCTGGTATCATTGCACTTGTAGGCTAGCAAGATGAGTGCATTTTTATTCCATGTTGGTCACCCTTTGAATCACGGCAGTGAATGGAGTATGAATGTTCTGCTATTACTCTGCTATGTGGTCGTTGCTGGTATGGTGTAGGTGAAGCCTGGTGAGGTGCTCCTTAGCTAGACCCTCAGGAATGGAGGCATTTGTTTCTTGTTTAACAAGCTGTGCTAAACTACAGATACATTGTGTGTATAGAACAGTCTCACTGAGACATGCGCAATGTGACTTCTTCTTCTTCTTCTTCTTCTTCTTCTTCTTCTTCTTCTTCTTCTTCTTCTTCTTCTTCTTCTTCTTCTTCTTCTTCTTCTTCTTCTTCTTATTATTATTATTATTATTATTATTATTATTATTATTATTATTATTAATACTATTATTATTCTTATTGTTATTATTACTATTTTATTAGTAGATAATATGTAATAGATAGAGCATAAGCGCTTAGGTACTGGTGGATTTAGTGCACTGAAGCCCAAGGGGTGCACTAAATTCACCAGTACCTAAGCTCGCATGCTCTAACTATTTTAGATCCCGTTTACGCATGCCCAGTTGCCACTAGCAACTTTGTTTATCAGCATTTTCGCAGAAATGGCTGAAGGCAAAAAATAGTGCACACTTACCAAGTTGGTACACTTAGTAACAATATAGCAACGGGATCTAAGAGTAAGATAGACCAGGACCTGGGCCCACTAGTGTGGTTGTGTTTGAGAAGTGACTTGGATTCTGATTGTTTCATAAACATGTATAGTCAGACATGAGTCAGTTTGTAGGACTTCTATCAGAGAAACTATTTTTTATTTGTAGCGATTTATCTGCTGATGTATGATAAGCAGATGTTGCTGTACTGGACTTCTACTTAATCCAAGAATAGAATGAAGTTTTAAACCCGACTAATGTGTGGATTGGGATTAATCTAGCAGCCGGCTGGGCTCAACTATAGCCCAGTGGCATCACATGAGGTGCTAATAGGCTGATAATAGTATCACCTTCTTAACCCATGGGGTGTTAATTGATTTGAATGTGGTGGCAGATAGCACTTTAGACATTGAAGTATGTATTTAGAAAAATGAAACCCATTGCCTTCCCCCATTTAACTGAGAGTGACCAATTGCAAACATTTTAAGATGAAAGAGTATTTGAATCAGGAGTCTTGACTTCAGATAAATTTATTTTCAGGCATTGACTAGATGATTTGACAGGCTTGCAAGTGGTTTTTGAGGTAATTAAATTGGGAGAATGACCAATAGAGAGAGTAGCTCCATAACTCTTTGCCATATGTGGAACTCATCTTACATAAGATATTTTTAAGTCCAGCATGTCATTGTTTCCATGTGGCTGTCCGGGTTTCCTGTCTTATGTTTCTGTTATTCCTTAAAAGTTTGTTGACGGCACATGCGGCTGGCGTTCGTTAGGCTTCAGAGACGACTAATGAGGCGAGATAGATTATGCAAGCTTTTTGCGTGCGGACTGGCCGACTTGTTATGACATGCTGTTCTTTAGGTATAATTACTAGTGGTGCAACAGTGTGTCAGATCTCTTTAGTATAGGACGGACTGTCTCAGGTTGAGGTGTGTGCATGACTCAGATACGTAAGTATTTTTTACTGCATACCTTCATCGATGTACCGTATCAAGTATCACACAGACTGTCAATATGATAATCTTATCTTTAGAAGTATTAGACACAGGTATTTGTTGCTTTGACAATAATGTAGGAGGATTCATTCTGTATTATTTATTGAATGCATCATGCTTTGCTGATGCTGTGGTGAGTATTAACATCTGAATTTAATAATAATATATTTACACTTACGGCAGTCATAACTCACTAATGGAATGTGGTAGTACTCGTTTCATGTAAAAAAGATTCACAAATAGTGTGCATATAAGTATTTTAAATGTAATTCTGTTAAGTTATTGAATTACTTTACTTTGTATTGTGTATGTTCCAATTCTATATTGAAATAGCATGCCATCTACTATCACCGGCTGCTCATTGCTTACCTTTTTTCTAAACCACTTTTGTCGTGGCTATTGTTTTCGTCTGATCTATGCTAAAAATAAAGTTAAACTGAAAATAAATGATAGATTTGAATGTAATTCCTATTAATTAATTGTACTATGCACACAGAACCTGGAATAGAGTGCATGAGCAAACAACCCTTAATAGTTTCAGTGACTCAGTCGGAGTTAATGTATGGAACTGAATCTAAATGGAACAGAATGAGTTAATCCAATTTCCAATAACTGGTTGACCTAACTTGATTCCAATGTTCCAGCCACTACTAATTTGGGCAGCAGCTAATTGCCAGTGGAATTTGGTGGTTGCTTAGTTGCATCCTCTGTACTCAGCAGGTCCCTCATATGGGTTCCCTCCTGGCAATCCTAGTGTTGCCCAAGTATGAATTGTTCACACTCATTATCAGCTATGTAAGGTCTGAGCCCTGGACACTCTGATAGTTATAATCCTGCTTCAAGGACAGGTTGCTAAATTATGTATGTAGGCATGATCTATTTGGCCGTGATTAATTTGTGTGGGTTGATGTGCGTGTGTGTGTATGTATGTGTGTGTGTGTGCATGTGTGTGAGGGTGCATGTATGCATGTGTGTGAGGGTGCATGTATGCATGTGTGTGAGGGTGCATGTATGCATGTGTGTGTGGGTGCATGTATGCATGTGTGTGTATGTGCATGTATGTGTATACATACAGTATGTGTGTGTGTTTGTGTATTGTGCATGCAAAGTGGACTCAACAGTCGTATAATAGCATAACTTGATTTTATTATTATTATTATTAACTGTACCAGTGAGCCCATATAGTTCCCAACTTGCCCACTTTGTTTGTCTGAACTTGCTGCAACAGCTCCAGATCAAGGCATTCACTTAGCTAACTGTATTGTGGAACACATACTGTCTGAGCATTTGCTCCATTAGGACAGACTGACACACCCAATTCTAAGCCACACTCAGGGGGAGTGCTGTACTGAGCTCACTAATAGCTTCACACACCTCAGACCAAACTATTGTGAGACCCTTCTCTCTCTCGCTCCCTCTCAGAGTGTCCTTAACTGGCTGTCTGTGTAGAGTAATTTGTATCAGACAGTTTCGCATACAACTTTGGCCTCTACAACTGTTTAGCACTGTGTGATATCATTGTAACCCCGATTCTGCTTCTGATTAAACCCACTGTGATGGAGACTCCCACTAAGTGGACAAGCTGTGGTATTGATATTGGTTCTTGCAACACTACCTAAGTTCACAGTTATCAACGAGTTTATGCTTCTAGTTAAAAAAATTATTCTCCTATCGGTAAAGATAATTTTATTCCTACTTCTGCAGTTTACTCCATTCTTGTGGTGTGTATAATAGATTGCTTTTTGTATACATTCAGCTTCAGATTGTTCATATGATTATAGTAAGCGTTTTAACTACCTATACTGTTTGTTTGATGTTTGGGCTTGTTTTATTTTATCTGCACTATGCAATCATGCCTTTCACTTGCACACTTTTGCAGACTATCAAGCACATGATTATTATTATAAGTCACTGGAAGCCA